>Ga0209024_1000326_pt1 | contig 89512 bp, 68 predicted proteins | sample AutmiccommunBRH5_FD_187380 | JGI IMG/M metagenome (GOLD analysis project Ga0209024, IMG submission 187380) | Deep subsurface microbial communities from Mt. Terri, Switzerland - Autotrophic microbial communities BRH/5 (SPAdes) (version 2) | ecosystem: Environmental > Aquatic > Deep subsurface >...
AAACACCCCCACCGCTGTGTTTGATTCGCATGCCCAACTCCAGCGCACCTGCTATGCCGCTGCAAGCTTAATTTAAGCGGTAAATAAAGAGAAGTATGCTTTGCGGTTGCGGTGGAGAGGGGTTTGCACCAAATCGCCTGCCAGTATGGCAAAAGATTGGTTGGCAGGCGTGCGGGAGTTTTACGATGTCATCGTAATTGGGTCAGGCTTGGGCGGCATGACCAGTGCGAACGTGTTGGCGAAGGCGGGGCATTCGGTATTGCTGCTGGAGCACCATTACCAGTTCGGGGGCTTGGCCACTTGGTTCAAACGGCCTCGGGGACACATCTTCGATATATCCCTCCACGGGTTTCCTCATGGGATGATCAAGAGTTGTCGAAAATATTGGTCCCGCGAAATTGCCGACCGGATCGAGCAGTTGACTGATGTTCGTTTCGTCAATCCGCAGATGAATATCCAGACGACTTTCGATAAGACCGACTTTATCCGGATTTTCACCGAGGATTTTGGCATTGAGCGAGAGCGGGTGGAGGCTTTTTTCACCCGGTTGCGAGAGATGAACTTCTACGATGACGATACGCAGACCACCGGGGAGTTGTTCGAAGAGTTCTTTCCAGGGCGAAACGATGTTCACCGTCTTCTGATGGAGCCAATCAGCTATGCGAACGGTTCATCGATGGAAGATCCTGCGATCACCTACGGTATCGTCTTTTCCAATTTCATGAGCAAGGGCGTCTACATTTTCAAGGGCGGCACGGATACGCTTGTCCAGATGATGATGCAGGAGTTGCAGGAAAATGGTGTGGAGCTGCGCAAAAATGCTTTGGTTCGTGAAATTCTGACTGAACCCGCGGTTGAGGGCGGTCGCCGTATCTGTGGAGTCATTGCGCAGAGTCAAAATACGGGAGAAGCGCAGCCGGCCCACACGATTCGTTGCCGTACGGTTGTTTCCAATGCCAACATCAAAAACACTATTTTTCACTTGGTAGGGCGGGAGCATTTTCGTCCGGAATTTGTGGTGGAGGCTGAGCAAGTGCGGGTGAATACGAGCTCGTGTCAGGTTTACATGGGGATTCGTAAAGGAGAATCCATTCCCGCGATTGGCGATTTGGTGTTCACGTCTGAGGCCGAAGCATTTTCGATGGAAGAGCTTACCGGCATGCGTTCGAGCAGTCGCACCTTTTCTGTATATTATCCTGACAATCGCCCGCATCAGAAGGATCCGCGTTATGCCATTGTGGCATCGATCAATGCCCGCTGGGAGGATTGGGCAGATCTTTCAGATGAGGATTATGAGCGGGAAAAGGGTTACCTCATCGAGAGTTCAGTCGCGGCTCTGGAGCGTTTTATTCCGGGGGTGAGGGATAAAATTGATCATTTGGAAGCTGCCACGCCGCGCACGGTCAATCGTTATGTTCGCCACATTGGTGGAACGTCTTTTGGCACGAAGTTCGAAGGCCTGAAAGTTTCTCAATCACTCCCGGATGAGCTTAAGGGCCTGTACCATGCGGGGTCGGTGGGAATCATTATGAGCGGTTGGTTGGGGACGATTAATTACGGGGTAATTGTCTCGAACAAGGTCGACAAGTTTCTGCAGCAAGATCGGCTACCCTTGATCCATTGATCCGAACGCTTCGGCTCTTGGGTGGGTCCAAGAGCAAAACGCGCTTTCTCCCTCTCTTGGGCGGACAATTCATTTGCTTCGGGTTGGGGAGTAGACCTTAATTTCCGCGATTTTGTATCCTGCATCAACATTGGACGCACCCCGCAAATGGTCGCTTCCGGCGGTCTTTGGCCTTCACCAGAGAACTCGGCGGGCACTGGACACCGTTTTTGGCTTGGAAAAAGCTGTTGAGGAGCTGCGTTCGGCCGAGTTGTTTTTACGTGAACATTGTGTGGCGGAGCCGGTGGCTCTGGCGGAAACGCGTCTGTTGCTCGGTTGTGCGTTAAATCGCCAAGGGAATTACTCGAGCGGGCAGTCGTGGATTGAAAGAGCGCTTGGCCAATTGCCGGAATCTGAGGCAGGGCTGCGGATGGTAGCAATGAACGCCCGGGCGCTTGCGATGCATCATCAAGGGGAGGTTACTGCCGCAGAGCGCGTTTTGAATGAACTTGAGCAGCTGGCCCGGAAGAATGGCACACCTCACGAATTAATCCGGATTTTGACGAACAAGGCGACCTTGCTGGCCGAGCAGGGAAAAATTGCAGAAACCCTTTCATTGCGGCTTGAGGCGGTGGTCCTTTCTCCGCTTGTGCACGATGTCGCGTTACACGTGCGTATGTTGGTGAACCTCGCGCTTGATCAAATGGTGGCGGGAGACCGGGTCGGGGCTGAGCGTGTGCTAAGGCAAACGGATGGTATCGGAATTGCTGCGGAAGACTGCCTCACCCGGGCTTCTCTCCACACTCTTCAGGCTGTTGTCGGGCTGTCCCGGGGGCACGTAAACGAAGCGCTTGCTGCCTGCACTGCCGGACTGACCTTGCTTCGGGATGTGCCTGGAGGGGATGCCGCTGCGCGTCTGCGATTAAAGGCAGCCGTCGCCCACAATCGACTGGGCCAAGCCGAACAGGCCGCACCGTTGGCTGAAGCTGCCGCACGATTTTATGGTTCCGGCGTCTGCGGACGCTCTTGGCACGAAGCGTTGATTGAGCAGGTGCGGTCGGTTTTGGGAACAGGTAATTTTGTGCAAGCGGAAGCCCTTTTGGCCGAGCTGATTTCTGCGGAATATGAGAATCTTCCTAAAGACTTGGCATGCTCAGTTGCGCGTCTCCGGGCGGACTTGGCGGAAGAAAAGGGTGAGCTTGCTGAAACCATTGGTTGGTTGCGGAAAGCAGACGTCTATGGGGACGAATGGGTTGCATCGACAGCTTGTTCGGTGGGTAGTGCATCCCCGGTCCTGCACCTTCCGGAGCCCGGACCGAACGCCGATTTGAGCAGTCTGAACGAAGCGCTTCGGCAGAAGAATGCGGAGTTGGAATGGCTGCATCATGAAAAGCGGGAATTGCTGACGATTATCGCGCATGATCTTCGCAATCAGCTTGGGGCGACGGTGAATTATGCCGAATTAGCTCTCCTGACGGAAAATCCGGATGTGGGCGGTTTGCGGGAGCAAATGCAGACGATTTTTTCGATCACCCGCAGCACTTCGGAATTGCTCGAGCACCTTTTGAGTTTGGAGCGGATCGAATCCGGACAAGTGCCGGTCGTCCCGGAGCCGATTGATCTGCAAGGATGGGCCAAGCATCTACTGGAGCGGACGGCGAATGTCGGTCGCGCCAAATCGATCGAATCAGAGCTGCTGGCTCCCCCCGAACCGATCATTTTGGAAGTGGATGAGACTTGGCTTCGGTTGGCAGTGGAAAACCTCGTGACCAACGCCTATAAGTATTCGCCGCACGGCTCTCGGATTTCGCTCCGTCTCGCCTCGACTGAAAACTTGGTAACCATTGAGGTCGCGGATGAAGGACCGGGGATTCCGGTCGAGGAACGGGCGAATCTGTTTACCAAGTTTCACCGAACGCGGAATCAACCGACGGGAAGCGAGTTCAGCACTGGCTTGGGTCTTTACCTCGTGCGTCAATATGCGGAATTATTGGGATGTTCGGTCGGGTTTCGTCCGCGTGAACCGCGCGGCTCCGTGTTCTCTCTTGCCTTTGAAATTGGGTAGCCATCCCGGCCGGAGCCCTCCCATTTCTGGTAGGGTTACTTCTCGAACCGAGGCGGTACAATCGCTACAAGCTGCCCGCCCAGCTGACCAAGCGTTCGCCCGCCTCTTGGAGCGTGGTTTCTTTCTTCGCAAAATGAAAACGGAGAAACCGGTTTTCCGGTTCGCGAAAAAAACTTGAACCCGGAACGGCTGCCACTCCGGCGTCGCGGATCAAGGCCTCGGCTGCGGCTGTGTCGTTGGGAAAGCCGGCGGCGCTGACATCAAGCAACACATAGTAGGCTCCTTGAGGCTGAGTGTAGGGCAGTCCCGTCTGCTGGAGGTAATGGAGAAATAAGTCACGTTTGCGGGCATAGAGCGCTCCCAGTTCGTGATAATAACTTTCGGGAAGCTTTAACCCGGCGATGGCCGCCTCTTGGAGCGGTGCCGCCGCGCCGACTGTCAGGAAATCGTGAACCTTCCTCGCCTGAGAGATGACCGCGGGGGCCGCTTGAACATAACCCAGTCGCCAACCAGTGATTGAATAGGTTTTTGACAATGAATTACAGGTAATCGTTCGTTCGAACGCACCCGGGAGCGTGGCAAAAGCAATGTGCTTGTGGGGCGGATACACGATGTGCTCGTAGGGCTCGTCGGTGATGACGAATGCGTCGTGCTGCTCTGCCAGTCGGAGAATACACATCAACTCATCGCGGGAGAACACGCGTCCGGTGGGGTTGGATGGATTGCAGAGGATCAAGGCTTTGGCACCTTGCGCAAACGCCTGTGCGAGCTCGTCAGGATCAAACGTAAACTCGGGAGCTCGGAGTGGAACATAGACCGGAGTGGCTCCTGCAAGGATCGCATCCGCGGCATAATTTTCGTAAAACGGCGAAAAGACGATGACACGATCACCTGGATTACAAGCAGTCATCATCGCGACCATCATGGCTTCGGTGCTCCCGCAGGTAACCACAAAATGTTGATCCGGATCGAGGTTCAGGCCGGTGAAATGATGGACTTTTTCTGCCAAAGCGGTGCGAAAGCCTGGGGCACCCCAGGTAACGGCATATTGGTGAAAGGATTCCCGTGAGACGCGTTCGAGCGCAGAGAGAAGCGGCTCTGGTGGATCAAAATCTGGAAACCCTTGAGAGAGATTGATGGCACCATGTTGATTGGCCAGCCGGGTCATCGCGCGGATGACGGATTCGGTAAAACCGTGCAAACGAGTGGCAGTAGAGGGCATGGTCGCGGAGGATGACGTGCCTTCCGCGAGGGCGGCAAAGCTTTTGTTTGGCCGAGGCTTGTCCCGGAAAAGCGCTGTGGGATTTATCTGCTTCAGGAGAAAAGAAGGCGGACAGAGAGAACTCTGCCCGCCCGGGAAAATCCGGTTTGATCTTTAACTGTTGTGGGCCGCTGCCGATCAGCGGACAAGGGATGCGTTACGGGTTAACGATGCCTTTGTAGACGTTGATGTTATCGTAAACAGCATGGACGGTGGTGTAATTTCCGTTGGCATCGCGAGGTGCCCACTTGGGTTCGCTCCCTCCGTGGAAGGTGCTGAACATGAGTTTCCGAATCAGGGTTTCGGGGCCATCCTTCCCGCGGAACATAATGCCTTGAGTGTTGAGGATCTGTTGGCCGTTAACCGAGAGACGTGCAAATCCATCGGCCTTGCCTACCGTATTCACGCGAACTTGAAGCACGACGCGGTACCACTGACCCTGCTTGAAGATTGAGCCGGAAGTGACATCGCTGCGGCCATACTTGTAGCTGTCGTTTTGGTCGTAGATGTAGGTTTCGGCTTTCCCATTTTCCCGCCACATAACGCGTGCACTCCAGCCTGACGGATCGCGCGTGTTGCCGCCATCAATCGGATTTTCAGGGCCGAGGCCGTGCAGCTTGCCGCCCATCACCCACTGGAAGTTATGGTCGAAATAGACGTCGTAGGCGAGGGTCGCTTCCTGCATTGCCTCAGGGATTGGAAACCAGACCACCACGCGTTCGCTTCCGTTGGAGTTGCCCACGTATGAGACGCGGATGGCATCTGAACCATCTGGGCCGGCATTCCGAACCAAGTTGATGTTCTTGTGCTCAAGAAGCTTTTGGGTCAGCGCCGCCGTCAGGTCGCCATCGAAGGATGTTCCGAGGATGGGTTTGAGCTGGGGCGCGGGCTGTGGTGCTGGGGCTGGTTCCGGCTCGGGAGAGGCGTTGAAGAGCACGCGGAACTCCACGACGCTGGCCCAGGGGCCGGTGTATCCGTGCGCGCCGGTGATCGTGACTTTGATATAACGAATCTCAGCCGTAGTGAAGTTGTCCCGCAGAGGGTTTGAGACCGTCCCGGAACGCGTGTTATTCGTCTGGTTGACCAAGAGCGTGTAACCGTCACTCAGGTTCTTTTTCCCTTCGATTTTATACTGGTAGGCCCGGTCGAGGTAGGGAACGAGTTCGCTCTGGTTGAGTTTTTGAATACTCCCAAGATCCATTTCAAACCACTGGGCAGTGGGCAACCCGCTGACGGACCAGCGTGACTCAGGGGCGGTGCTGCCATCGATCGCCAGTTCGGCACCATGTCCGTCATCGCCGCTGGAGCCGATAATTCGTGGCGCTGTCGGGGAGCTGCTGCCGCCGGTAGCAGGAATTTCGGCCGAAAGCACCGATCCCGGAATAACCTCACGACTAAAGCTTGGACCTTGCCAGGAGACGGAGAGGTTGGAGCCGCCCCATCCTTGTTTCATGGCCGCAGCAATGTAGTAGGGTCGGCCGGCCACGAGGTGAATCGTCCGGGACTTTTGAGTCGTGGATTTGTCGAATTGGAGGAAATTCGTGTAGCTGTCTACCGTTGCAATCGTTTCGGCGTTGGCGGCATTTGCGTCGGAACTGACCAACAGTTCCCCTTGGTCATCGGATGCGAGCCAGAAGGTATAATCGCCGCTCACTGCAGGAACCAGCCAGGCCCAGGCAAAGATCCCGAAATTATCTCCCGTCGCATTCAAGCTGAACTGCTTGAGTTCCTGAACCTGATCAGGGGAATCGGGGAACTTTGCGCTGCGATAGAGATCGTTGAGGGTCTTGCCGGAAATGTTGCGATAGTAGGCGTAATTGACAGTGCCGGTGATCGTTCCGCTGCCGGTTCCTGGCTGAGGAGCTGGTGCGGTTTCGGGTTCCGGAGAGGGCGCGGGTTGGCTGATATCCGAATCGTTGGAGGAGGCATCTTGAGGCAACGCCAATACGCGGCCGGGAATTACCTGCCGGGAAAACCCAGGACCTTGCCATGCGACAGAGAGGTTCGTCCCGCTCCAGCCCTGCTTCATCAGTGCGGAGAGGTAATATGCTTTTCCGGCTTCGAGGCGAATCTTGGCAGATTGCTGGGAGGCGAAACGGGTGTATTGACGATTCCCGCTATTGCTGGGAACGCTGGCAATGGGTGCCGCCTGTGTCGCATCGCTGCTTGGGCTGAGATTCAGTTGTCCCTGATCGTCTGAAGCGATCCAGAACGTATAATCGCCCGTGGTCTCGGGAATGATCCAAGCCCAGGCATAAATCCCGAAGTTCTCACCGCTGCCGGAAAATTCAAAGCTGCTTGCTTCGGTTACCTGATCGGGCTTGTTCGGAAATTTTGAAGCGGCGTAAAGATCGTCGAGCGTCTTGCCCGAGACATTGTTAAAGCGGGCAAATGCGGCGGCTCCGCGTTCCAGGTCGCTGCTGGATGCGATCGGCTGGATAGTTGAGGCTGCTTGAAAAATCCGAAATTCAAGAATGCTCGCCCAAGGGCCTGAATAGCCGTGCGCTCCGGTGATCGTCAGTTTGATGTAGCGGGCTTCCACTGCCGGGAAGGTGCTTGTAACCGGGTTATCGGCGGATGCAGGTTGAGCATTCCCTGTTTGATTAACGATGGTCGAATAAGCTTCGCTGGTGGATTTTCGGGCATCCACCTTGAATTGTGACGCTCGGTCTTGATACGCAATCAACTCAATTCGGTCGATGGTGCGCACGCTGCCGAGATCGATTTCCATGAACTGGGCCGCTGGGAGTCCGCTGACAGACCAGCGAGATTCCTGATCGAGGTCTCCGTCGATTGCCCAGGCTGGCGCGTGGCCATCGTCGCCGCTGGAGGCGATGACGGTTCCTTGGAGCGCGACGTTCACGTCCTGCGCTTTGACGACGGCGACTTGCGCTCCCATGAGCACACAGGCCGCGACAAGCCAAGACCGGTTCCATTGGCGCGCTTTCTCAAGCAACTGCGAGGAAAGTTGGTTCCATACTGCGCCGCTCCGAAGGTAAGAAGGTAGAATATGCATTAACAATTGATAGGGAGTTGTGGTCTCTAAGTGCGGTGAGAGAGAAGCCTCACGAACGGGGGCTTTACAGCCCTGGCTGAGTTGGTGCCGGCGATCGGCCCTGAAAGGAGGTGAACAAGAGAACAAGAAGTTTTATCGGGGATCCCTGGTGGTTTTGCTCAGCAGAGACCCGTTGGACTCCCTAGACTTCTTCGCCCTAACGTGCGGATGTTAAAGCTTTTTTTAGCCGTTTTGCTAAAAATACGTGCAAACGAACCGGAGCATGCGTAGATAACGCAGGCGATTGCTGCTGAATATACCTAATCCTAACTGGGATAAGGCCCCGGTATGCTCGAGGCATATACCTGCTTTTTTGAAAGGCTCCCCCTTTGAGTGCATGAGGTCGGGGCTGCCCGAAACTCGGTCGGGGCTCGGAGACTTTCTATGAGTTTCCAGTAGTTAGCCTCAGGAGAGGCCCGCAGAAGGCTCAGTGAGTCTGGTTTGAACCCCCAATCGCAGGTCCGGCCATTGACAGGTTTTTCAATCGGTAGTACCGCGAGAGGTGCTCTCATCCTTCCGCTTCCAATGGTCTGCCGCTTTCCTTGCCGCGAAAGGATTCCGACTAGTCCCGCCTGTTTGTGTAGCGGCAATTCTATTACAAGTGGGGCTCATCCTCTTGGCCCGGTCGTCAGGCCGTCCATCGTTCTTTCGTCCATTCAACGCATATTACCGCAATGTCTCGTCGTTCGCTTCTTAAATACCTTTCGTTGGCTGCCCTCTGGCTGTTCACCTCGATCTCTCCCGCGTGGGGACAGGGGGCAGTGGGATTCCTCGCGGGCGATCTCTTTGGCTACGATTCGGATAATCCAACAAGCCTGCAGTTCGGTCCCGACGGTCGTCTCTACATTGCTACCCAGGGCGGGCATTTGTCTGCGCTGACGGTGGGTCGAGTCGGGCCGGGCACTTACGAGGTGGTGGCGGAAGAGGCAATCGATCTGGTTCGCACGATCCCCAACCATAACGACAACGGCAGTTTTCATCCGGTGGTGGAGCGGCAGGTTACCGGTCTTTTTGTGACGGGTACGCCTGCCCATCCGGTTCTTTATGTGACATCGAGTGATTACCGGATCGGTGGTAAGGGCGGTGCGACCGACACCAACCTCGACACGAACTCAGGCATTCTCAGTCGCCTCACGCTGACCGCTCCGGGTCAATGGGTAAAAGTCGACCTGGTTCGGGGGCTGCCACGCTCGGAAGAGAATCACTCGCCCAACGGAATGCAGCTGGATCCCGCCACCAACACGCTCTACATCGCACAAGGGGGAAATACCAATGCCGGAGCACCTTCCAATAACTTTGCGTTCTTTGGCGAAACCGCTTTGGCCGCGGCCATCCTCAGCGTCGACCTAGATGTGATTGAAGCCATGCCGATTCAAGGAACGGGCACGCCGCATCCCTGGATCTACGACCTGCCGACCCTCGATGATCCTACTCGCTCCAATTTGCCGAATGGTTCGGATCCCGGAGATCCCTTTGGAGGCAACGATGGACTGAATCAGGCGAAACTGGTTTCGGGTGGCCCGGTCCAGGTTTATGCGCCGGGATTTCGTAATCCTTACGATGTCTTGATTACTGAATCAGGGCTCATGTATACGGTGGACAATGGAGCAAACCCAGGTTGGGGAGGTACGCCTTCCTGGGGAAATCCAGCGGATCCCGCAACGGCGACCAACGCATATAATCCGAGTGAGCCCGGCTCGAGCGCGCCCGATGCCAATGGTGAGCAGGTGAACAATATGGACTACCTGCACCACGTTACTGGCCTCGGTTACTACGGTGGCCATCCCAATCCGCTCCGAGCCAATCCGGCTGGTGCAGGCTGGTATACTTTTGGGACGAGCGGCGTGTGGCGCACTTCCACTGATCCATCGAATCCCTTCCCGCTGCCGGTGGACTGGCCACCGGTCCCGCTTTCCATGGCAAACCCGGTCGAGGGTGACTTTCAATCGGCCAATAATCCGAATGCCCTTTGGGGCTGGCCCAACTCGACCAACGGTTTGGCCGAATACACTGCCAGTAACTTTGGCGGTGCCATGACGGGAAACCTGCTCACGACCGTATTTAACGGCACGCTTCAGCGTATCATTCTCAACGGCGACGGCACGGACGCGCTCAACAGCCTCTCGCTCGCCTCAAACTTTGGAAACCTACCTCTCGATGTGACCACTCATGGGGATGACGATCCATTCCCGGGCACGATCTGGGTGGCCTGTTACGGCAGTAACAAGATCGTAGTCTTTGAACCCACCGACTATGACGGCGGAACCGGCGTTCCCTGTGCGGGATTCAATGATCCAGCCTTGGACGAGGACGGTGACGGTTACAGCAACGCCGACGAAATTGCCAACGGCACCGATCCATGTAATCCGGCCGATACGCCGCCGGATTTTGACGGCGACTTCCTTTCCGATCTATGGGATGCGGATGATGATGGTGACGGTATCTCGGACCTGCTCGACCTATTTCAACGCGATTATTCCAACGGTGCCTTTCATCACGTTCCTCTGGAACTCGAGCTGCTGAACGGAGAACCGGGATACGGTTTTGGCGGAGTCGGATTCACGGGCTGGATGTCAGATTACGCGACCGATTACCTCGACCTCTATGATGATAATCAGCTGATCGTGGGCGGGGCATCCGGCATCTTCACTATCAGCGGGATCGATCACGGAGACGCTTGGCTTTCTCAGAATGACCAGAAAAACGCCTTTCAGTTTGGACTGAATATCGACGCGCAGACCGGCCCGTTTTATGTCGTTACGCGGTTGATGGCGACAAATCTCTTTCAGCCAAATCCCCAAAATTACCAGTCAGCAGGCCTCTACATCGGAAACGGAGATCAGGATAATTACCTGCGAATCTCTGCTGCGGGTAATGGCGGCTCGGGAGGAATCGAGGTTTATTACGAGCGCGACGCGGAGGAGCAGCATCATGAAATGCAAACGGTTCCCGAAGTCCTGACTGCTTCGGAGTATGTGGATCTCTACCTTTCGGTTAGTCCGCACACCGGCGTGGTGCTGCCGTCGTTTTCGATTGATAACGGACCTTTGCAACCCTTGTCAGCGGTCGCGGTCGAGGAGCCGATTTTGGGCTTATTGCGAAACCCGCCCGATTCCGGCGGGTCTCATTCCCTCGCCGTGGGAATTTTCGCCACCTCAAATCCGCGGGCGCTGGGTACGCCCTTGGAGGACACCCAGTTCACCGCCAACTGGGATTTCATCTATGCGCTTCATCATGATGACGTAATCGCGCATGAGTGGGATCTTCTTGCCACAACCAATGTTTGCGAAGCGCGGCACGAGACAGGGCTGACGGCGGCGCACGGAGGTCTCATTCTCGTGGGTGGACGCGGTCTGAAGCCGACTGAGCACCTCGATTTGGATACGCAAACCTGGAGCCAAGGGGCGGTGCCACCGGTGGAGTTGCACCATATCCAGCCGGTTGCCTACGAAGGGCTCGTTTATGTGGTCGGTGCATTGACCGGTGCTTATCCGAATGAGCAGCCGATTGAACGCATTTACATCTATGATCCGGTAAATGCCGCTTGGCATGAGGGCCCGATGATTCCCGCAGACAGGAGGCGTGGTGCCGGAGGCGCTGTCGTCTACAATGGCAAGATCTACCTCGCCGGCGGAAGCACCCTCGGGCACGGCCGAGGCGTGGCCAACACGGTTTCGTGGTTCGATGTCTACGATCCGCTGACCAATACTTGGACGGCCTTGCCCGATGCGCCGCACGCCCGGGACCACACGCAACTGGTGGAGGCTGGCGGAAAACTTTATCTGGTCGGCGGTCGAATTGGCGGCTTGCCCGGCGGCAATCCTCCCGCCTTCTTCGCGGCAACCGTTCCGGAGATCGATGTCTACGATCCCATTACCAACACCTGGAGCACGTTACCTTCGGGCGAAAACCTGCCGACTCCGCGGGGTGGCGTAGCCGCTGCCCGGCTGGGACAACGGGTCATCGTGGCAGGAGGCGAGACGGGACAGGCGTCCGCACATAATGAGGTCGAAGCGTATCACACAGACCAGCGGGTTTGGGAAACGCTTCCATCTCTGGTTCAAGGCCGGCACTCCGCTGGCATGGTCAGTGTTGGCGATGCGCTCTATATTGTGGCGGGCTCGGGCAATCGTGGCGGAACGCCCCAGTTGAATTCGGTGGAGGTTTTCAGTGGTGCGGCGGAACCAGTGAACACGATTGCTTCTGTTATCCCCGGAACATTGGAGCTGTCCGTCGGTGCAATTGACTTCGGATCCCTTCCCTCGGGCAGTAATCAGAACCAGTCGGTGACGCTGTCAAATATGGGTGGAAATCAGGGGATTGTTATCACGGGCATTGCTGTGAGCGGCGCTGGAAGCTTTACCCTCGACCAACCTTACCCGCTGCCCTTCGTTCTCGCGCCTAATCATGAGATCGATTTCACCGTAGGCTTCAACGCCACCGGTAGCAGTGGAACCAAGTCCGCCTCATTGATCGTGACATCCGGAAGCGCGACACCGTTGTCGATTCCAATCGAAGGTGTTGTCACGGGGGGATCATCTCCCAGTAACGCGGTTCGCATTAACGCCGGCGGCCCCGCCTATGTGGATTCGCAAGGGGCTACCTGGCTGGCAGACGCCTATTTTTCCGGGGGTACCCCTTTCACCGGTTCGGGTAGTTTGGCAATTGCCGCGACAGACGATCCCGCGCTTTACCGTACCGAACGCTGGGGAAATAGCAGCCTGTCCTACCAAATCCCATTGGAGGCTGGCAGCTACGACGTCCATCTGCATATGGCGGAAATCTACTGGGGCGTGCAAAATGGGGTGGGACAGACTCACACCGGAGCCCGGGTGTTTTCCGTTCTACTGGAAGGAATGGAGCTTCTTTCCGATTACGATCTTTGGTCGGATGTGGGGCCAGCCACAGCTGTCGTCCACAGCTTCAATGATATCGAAGTCACCGACGGCGTCCTGAACATCGAAGTCACTGTGGCAGCGAACAACGCAAAGTTCTCCGCGCTGGAGATCATTCCGGCGGAACCGCCTGCGGTGGGTGTTCTGGAGGTGGATGCGGAAACGATTGCGTTCGGGAGTGTGTTTGTCGGTGACGGAGAATCGCTGCCCCTGACATTATCTAATTCAGGCGAGGCCCCCCTAATGTTGTCTGGGGGCAGTTTGAGCGGTGCCGACGCCTCTTCGTTCTCGTTCGAAACCCTTACCGGCACGGTCCTTCAGCCGGGTGAATCAACCGCTGTGACGGTCAGTTATAATCCGGAAAGCGAAGGGGACCACACGGCGGTGCTGTCGATCAATCACGACGGTGCCAACGGGCCGCTCGCGATCACGTTAAACGGTTCGGCCGAGATCTTCGTCAGCCCGTCGCCCGCTGTTCGGATCAATGCCGGGGGTCCGAGTTATACCGATACGCTGGGTCAGACTTGGATGGCGGATGCTTATCATGCCGGAGGCAATGCCTATGCGACCGCGCCAGGACTTGCGATTGCCGGCACTGACGACCCGGTTCTCTATCGGACAGAACGTTGGGGAACTAACATCTTGAACTACCAGATTCCGCTGGACCCAGGAACCTATGACGTGCACCTGCATTTCGTGGAGGCCTACTGGGGCGTCACTCGGGACATCAATCAGGACAATACAGGCAAGCGGGTGTTTTCCGTTCTGTTCGAAGGGAATACAGTGTTGTCCGATTACGATATCTGGGCCGAAGTCGGTTCAGCGACTGCAGTGGTCGAGAGTTTTACCCAAGTGGAGGTGCTCGATGGAGCACTCAGCATTACGGTTGATGTGGGTGCCAACCACGCAAAGTTCTCGGCACTGGAGATTGTTCCGGTCGGAGTTCCCCCGATGTTGGGTGAGCTAGAGGCGGACACCCCCAGCGTCGCCTTTGGGACGGTCGAGCTTGCGTCGACTGCCATTCAATCGATCACGCTCACAAATTCAGGAGAGGCTGCAGTGGTCATCCAGAACCTGAGTTTGGAGGGGCTGGGGGCGAACGCATTTGCCATTGGCACTTTGTCGGCGTCCACATTGGAGCCGAATCAGTCGACCGCGTTGGATCTGAGCTTCCTGCCCGAGTCAGAAGGTTTGAAAGAGGCCACTTTGGTAATCGATCATTCCGGGGCGAATGGATCTCTCAACATTGCACTAAGTGGAACTGGTGAAAGTCCTCCGCCGGGCGAAGGAATACTGGAAGCCGATCTCCTGACCATCGCCTTTGGCTTGCAGACGACTGGCACCAGCACCACGGAGATTCTGACGCTTGCAAACACCGGAACAGCTCCACTGACACTCAGCCAGATCAGCGTGTCGGGAAGCGACGCTGCGGCTTTCGATCATGACTTTGCGGACGAAACGATTCTGTCCGTGGGGGAGTCGCTCGCGGTTGAGGTGCTCTTCACGCCGTCCGCGGAAGGCACTTTTGCGGCAGAGTTGGAAATCTTTCACGACGGTTTGGGTGGCTCGCTCAGTATCCCGTTGAGTGGATCCGCCGAGGATCCGGTGCCGCCCGTGGATCCGATTCGCATCAACGCCGGTGGTCCCGCATATCTGGACTCGTTGGGTCGTAGCTGGTCTGCTGATACCTATTTCGTAGGAGGCAATCCTTATTCGACTGCCGCTAATCTGCCGGTCGGGGGCACTGACGATCCGGTGCTTTACCGGACGGAACGCTGGGGCACTGATTCGCTGGCTTATGCCATCCCGCTCGATCCGGGGAGTTACGATGTGCATGTTCATCTCGTAGAAGCCTACTGGGGTGTGACTCGTGATATTGGCCAGGACAATACCGGTAGACGCGTCTTCTCGCTGTTTTTTGAGGGAACCGAGGTGCTGGCAAATTATGACATCTGGGCGGATGTTGGCTCAGGAACAGCCGTCGTGCAGAGCTTTTCCGGTGTTCAGGTGGATGACGGAACACTCAATATCAGCGTGAATGTCAGCGCCAACCACGCCAAGTTCTCGGCTATCGAAATTGTTCCGACAGCTCCTTGATGCTGCTCCCGCAAGGCGCGGCGATCCCGCTTCCGGTTGGCTCCGATTTTCAAAAATAAAAGCGAGCGGCTCCATCTGAGCCGCTCGCCTTATAAAATTACGACTGTCTGAGAGGGTAGTCTATTGGTATCAGGATCCCGCGACGCCGGCTTGTTCGCCCATTGCTGCGGGTGCTTGTTTGTGTCCCGGCTCGAGAAATTGTTCGCGAAAAGCGGCTTCGTATTGGTCGAGCATTCCTTGGCGGTCTTCCTGTGAAATATTAAAACTCCGCAACGGCCAGAAAGGCGTATTGTTGGCATCAAGCAGATAGAGCCGCTGGTCCTTTTCATCGCGGATCATGTCTATTTCGCCATACTCGAGACCAATTTTTCGGCAGAACTTGAGGATGTTTACCCGCTCTTCTTCGGACAGATAGGTGCGCTCGTCGGCGAGCCGCTGACTGATGGATCTTCCGAAACGATTTTCGATCTCCTTGTAGCGTGTGCAAAACGACGTCAGGGTGTTGCCAAAAACGCCCACCCGGAAGTCAACAACCAGCGTATCCTCCTCAACCCGTTGAAGAAGTTTCTGATAAATGAAGCCCTCCACCTTTTCCTTGATCGGCGCCTCGATCACGAATCCGTCGTGTTGCGCGTTCAGTTCGCTCTTGCGCACGCATTTTCCGACGTAGGTGGTCGGATCGACAAACGAGCTGTAGCCAAACGATTCACGAAACGCCTCATCCACGCGACTCTTACTGATGTCGCGGCAATGAAAGTTGACCACTTTTGTTCGACCCGCGAGTTCCTTCAACGTCTCGTCCGGCTCGCGGAAAGTAGCATCCTGCCAGAAGAAGGCGAGGTCGCACTTCAGCTTGGGATTATTGGTCAATGTCAGGCCCATTGCAGATGCGATTTGTAGAATCGCGGCCCGGCGATCGGGAAAGTCGGGATAAAATAGGACCAGGTTTGAATCGCGGCCGGCCCGATAATAACGATAATAAAGCTGGTAAAATCGTCCCAGCTGTTGAGTCGCGTGGCGACGGAGGCGTGTGAGTTTCATAAGCGCAATACGTGCCGTATCATAGGTTGATATCCGGGCGTTGTCCAGAGAGCGAAGATTTATCTTGGGTCCTGCATTGAAGGATTGATGCGGATCCTCGGCTGATTGACCGATTCACGGATATTTGATGAAGCCGTTTGAATTCGCCCATGATCCAGTACATTAATACCGGGCACCTCTTATTGACGGGGTGGGCTAAAGCTCTCTTTCGATTTCCTCATGAGCGTTTTCTCGCGGATAGCTATAACGTTCTCTTCTGTGCTCTTCATGTTCGGGGCTCGGGCGTTTGCTATGACCGGCATCGTCCCTTCGCCCGTTCTCGAAGCACATTTTGATGCTGAGGTTGAAAATCCTTTTGTACAGCGGCTTTTGCAGCATCCTCATGTTTCTCTGGCAGAAGGTGAAGGCATCGGTGGCTCGGGTGCGATTCGCGTCGATTATGTGGGCTTTGAAGGCGGCAGTCGCCGGGTGGCGTTTACCCATGCGCTCCCCGAACCGTCTGAGGCCGCGACCCTTGTTTTTGATGTACGCTTTGACCGAGACTTCCAATGGACCCAAGGCGGAAAGCTGCACGGATTCGGACCCCAGAATCCCATTACCGGCGGACTCGACCGGCAGGAGAACGGGTGGAGTGCGCGCATGATGTTTTTGAAAGGTGGTGCAGTGTCGAGCTACCTGTACGACCAGGATGATACGATGACTTACGGGGTCGGCGACCGTTCAGAGGAACCTGTTTTCACCCTTGATGAATGGCACAATGTCCGGTTGCAGATTCAATTGAACGCGCTTGGGGAGTCAGATGGCTGGGTTCGCATTTACGTAGATCAGGAACTCGTGGTGGAAACGTCAGGTGTGATGTTTCGCCGCAATGCAGGTGCCGACACCCAGATTCAAACCCTGATGTTCAATACGTTTCACGGAGGAAATGACCTTTCCTGGACTCCAGTAGATGAAGCGGGTGAACCTACTGTGGTTCATGCCTACTTTGATAATTTCGCTGTCTACATGAGTGTCATGAATCCGGATGAAGCCCCTACGGGAACGGAAAATTCTCTGGAAAAAGACGAACGTCGTAGGCCTCGATTCTCAGGGTCCAGCCGGCGGCGCTAACGTGAATAAAATAAGCATTGTGAACGTGATGCCTGTTGTGCAACCGCTCAACATCGTCCACGCGTTCTGCCACGAGCGCGGCTCCGTCCTTGGAGCGATCGACACCCCGGACAAGAGCAACGAGATCACGGTGCTGCCCGAGCTCTTGCGGATGCTCGAGATCAAGGGCTGCGTGGTGACCTTGGACGCGATGGGCTGTCAGAAGAAGGTGGCGGCGCAAATCATTGATCAAAAAGGAGATTACCTGATTTCGCTGAAGGGCAACCAAGGCCATCTGCACGAAGCGGTGGTTGATTTTTTCGATGCCCACGAAGCAACCGACGCCGATTTTCGGGAGCCTGATTTCGTGGCCGACGTCTTCGAGTATGAGGAGAAGAGCCACGGGCGGCACTACCGGCGGCGAGTGGTGGTGACCGCCGATTTTTGCGGCGGATTGGAACCCTACAAGAAACATTGGAAAGGACTGAAAACCGTCGTTTGGCTGGAATCCTGGCGGACCGAGAAGGGGAAGACGCTTCACGGATCAGAGAAGGCCATGCCACCAAGAACCTCGGGATCCTCCGGCGGCTTTGTCTCAACATCGCCCGACATGCACGAAATCGTTGGTCAAACGCCGCAGCGTGCGGCGCATCCTGCGCAACTGCGCCATGGACGACGCGTTCCTCCAAGATATCCTTGAGCGAGGACTCAACCTGCACGCCCAAAACTCACAAGGCGCATGATTACTGGATATTCGATCGCCTTGGGATGAGCTCGCCCAGTGCGCTGTGGGAACCTCGGTGATTGTAGAATGCGAAGTAATCCGTGAGGCAGGTGCGCAGGTGCAGCAACGAGTCGTATTCGTTGCGGTAGATCTCCTCGTATTTGACGGTGCGCCAGAGCCGCTCGATGAAGACGCTGCAGTTTGCTCCCAAGCGATCCAATTGTGGAAAAAGATCCCCCTCCCGCATCGTTGACAGATCGACGCAGAAGGGGGTGACCCGAGAACGGGTCGATTTTTAGGTCCCAACCCCGATTGGCCTAAAAAGGGTGCCGTGCCGGATTGAAGCAGGGAAAAGGGAGTGCGCTTAGGCGGGGAAAAGTGTTGCATGGCGTTTGTTCCAAGGTGGCTAACGGCCTCGGCAGTTCGCTGGAAACCTAGGTATACGGAGGGGGATTGTTCGTTTGGGTGCAACGACAACAATCCCGCATTTTTGACGCGACAGTAAGACATATTACAAGGGATCGAATGCAGCACCGAACCGATTATGGCAAGCATGATTTTGACCAATGATTAAGCTTTTTGGCGTTAGTTATATCAAGTGATAGAAAGTGTTTCTAATAAATAAAATTAAGGATGAAAGCCTGCTTAATCTAAGGGGTTTGGTTGGCTGAATTTAGGGGATTCTGGGGCAGGTGAGGGAGATCGGCATTGCAGATCGGAGCGGGAGTCCTTTTCTGATGCGAATGGATCAGACGATCGATCGTGCCTGCCTTGCTTTTCTGGAAGGCTTTCTGACGGCTCCCCGGCTGGAAAAAATTGAGCGAGTGCTCGGTCAGCGCACAGCCTATCTGCGGGTGGTTCTCGAAGATATTTTTCAACCGCATAATGCAAGCGCTGCCATGCGCTCTTGCGAGTGCTTCGGTGTGCAGCATTTGGATATTATTGAAAACCGTTATGCTTACGCCCCGAATAACGAGGTATCCATGGGGGCCGGAAAATGGGTTTCACTTCACCGTCATCGCGCACCAGGTATTGATAATACGACTGCGTGCCTGGCTGCGCTGAAAGCCCGCGGCTATCAAATCGTGGCCACGGCCCTGCAGGCGGAAACGATTCCTTTGTCCGCGTTATCGATCGATCGGCCGGTTGCCGTCTGTTTTGGAACCGAGGAAGACGGCCTCAGCAAATCTGCGTTGGATCTGGCTGACGCCACCATCAGTATTCCCATGTTTGGGTTTACGCAAAGCTTCAATATATCGGTGGCGGTTTCGCTGACGTTGTATGACCTCTGTGGACGTCTGCGTCAGGAGCGGGAGGACTGGCGGTTGTCTGATGAGGAACAACTGGCATTGCGGTGGGATTGGGTGTGCCGGTCACTTAAAAATCCCGAGGCGCTGATCCGACGTTTCGAAAGCGGTCGGTGAAGAGGCTTATTCTCCCGAAGATTGAAATACGCCATAGACCACGCCTATCAGGTTTTCGGGGGTGACATAGCTGTCGTCCTCCACCGCATTATTGAGGCCTTGAGATCGCCAGCCGTAGCGTGTTTTGCGGGTTAACTGATGAATGACGCGCCCTTTGTGCGGTGAGACAAACGCGACGATCATTCCGGCTTCGAGCTCCTCGAATGGGATCGGCGTGGTCACGATGACCGAATTGTCTCCGAAGATGGGGGCCATGGATTCGCCGGTACCGCTGGATGCGGCGCGGCCGGTTTCCTGTCGTTCCAGAGCGACCGCAGCGTTGAGTACTTCACGGCGGCTCGCACTGCTGGTGGGCGATGGGCCTGCCTCTGGCATGGATGCACACCCTGAAGCAAGGATGACCAACGCTCCTGCACACAGTCTTGAGACAAACGGAAATGCCATGATTGACCTTCTAATCTTAAACGCTTGGATAGCTGGAACTATGAGCCAAGAAAAGCCCGAACTCTACGCCCTTCTGGAAACGACCCAAGGTCCTGTCAAAATAAAGCTGATGCCCGACATCGCTCCCAAGACCGTGGAAAATTTCACCAAACTGATTGAGAAGGGGTACTACGACGGCATTGTTTTCCATCGTATTATCAAGGAGTTCATGATTCAAGGCGGCGATCCTACGGGGACAGGGCGCGGAGGCGAATCGATCTGGGGGCGCACGTTTGCCGATGAATGCGATCCGTCGGTGCGGTTTGATAAACCGGGAATTTTGGCGATGGCCAATGCCGGCCCGAATACCAACGGTAGCCAGTTTTTTATTACAACGGTGGCGACTCCCTGGCTCAACGGCCGGCATACTATCTTTGGCGAAGTGGTTGAAGGGTACGAGCATGTGACCAAACTTGAAAACGTGCCGGTCGACCCACGCGACAAACCGGCGAGCCCGCAAAAAATTGAGCGTGCGAGCGTCATTCGCGGAGAAAAATAGTCCCCGCTCAGTTCAACTGAAACTGGCTTCCGGCGACCGCTGGAACCTTTGGAAGTGGGGTGATTGCTCCGCCGGCTTGGTGGGGGTGGCGCTTCATGGCTTTTCTGGAACGGGGCTGGACTGGGAATTGCCGGTAGAAGCCTTTGGCCAGCGGATCGGTGCCTGGATCGCTCCCGACCTTCCGGGCCATGGCGGCTCCATTGCCCTAAGTGCAAGCAAGGCCTATTCACTGGAGGGTATTGCGGATGGGCTGGACGCGCTGATCGCCGGCTTGCGGCAGCCCCCGGTGCTTTTCGGTTATTCAATGGGCGGTCGTGCGGCCTTGACCTATGCGATGCGCGGAAGGAATTCCCTTGCTGCGCTCGTTCTGATCGGTGCGTCGCCGGGAATCCCTGACCTCCATCAGCGGGAATTACGTCGGGCTTCCGACGAAGCACTTGCCAGCCGTATTGGGAGCGACGGCATTGCGGCGTTTGCCGATTATTGGGAAAATCTTCCGCTGCTCCGGTCACAAAATCTGATTGCATCGCCCTGGCGTGAGCGATTGCGCGACCGCCGTCGCGGGCAGGAAGCAGCCGAATTGGCTCATGCGTTGAGAAATGCAGGCACGGCCACGATGATTCCCAAGCTGGAAATGCTGGTGCGTGTCCGATGCCCTATACTCTGGGTGGCAGGGGCCGACGACAGAAAGTTTGCGGAAATTGCGGTATCGGCAGCGGGAGAGATGAGGGATGCGCAGAGCGTTTTAATTGAAGGTGCCGGCCATGCACCTCACCTTGAAAGCCCGTTTCAATTCTGTAAGTCCGTGGGAAATTACCTTCGGAAGCTCTGAATGGCTTGTGTTTTGCCCGGAGGATTAAGAAAATCGCCCGCCGTTTGACTTTTTTCAGACATTTTATTTGCCCGTCCCGAAAAATGCCCCTTTAACGATGTGTATATCGCGGCCTAGCATAGGTGACGCTGTTTTCTGCTCAGTCTTCTCTCAAGTCTCCCCAGTCTCCTTGTAATCTCACTTTTCAATCGAAGGGAACCGAAATGGCCAAAAACAAAAACGACAAAGGGATCAGCCGGATTGATTCGGGCTCGACGCATGGATGGTTCGTGCGTGGCTATCGAAACGGCAAGACCTACTCCAAGCTGTTCAGTGATCTGAAATGTGGCGGCAAACGTAAGGCACAGCAACAGGCCCGCGAATATCGTGACAAGCTTCACGACGATTTGGATAAAATCCCGCAAAAGCCCCGCAATCGGCGGGTCGTTTTTCGTGATTCCCGCAATACCACTGGTGTTCTTGGCGTGTGCCGTACAGCCAAAAAAGGTCCCAATGGTCGCGTAAACGAATGCTATTCGGTCAGCTGGCGGCCGGAGCCCGGCGTGCAGAAGTGCACCAGCTTTTCGATTCGCAAATATGGAGAAAAGAAGGCGTTCAAATTGGCCGTCGACCTCCGTAAGAAAAAACTCAAGGAAATTTACGGTCCCGGCGTTCTTCGCAAAATGAAAGACGTTACCGAAAGTCCGGCTTAAGCAGCCGACCTGCTTTTTCAGTTCTCAATTTTTTTGCGCGGTGCAGATTACGCCGCGCTTTTTTTTGGGTGCGCCCGGCAGGGCGCACTTGCTTGAGAGCGATTACGACGGAAGTTCAGGAAAGTTTCTGAGCAAACCGTCATGCCATCAAGTGCTGCCATGGTCGCGAGGCAGTGGAGGAGTCGGACGGAGGCTATCGTATTCGATGAAGGCGGGCCACGCGATTCTCAGGAATGGTGGCACACGCGCACTCCCTTCGATGCGCTAAAGCTGCTCGATCTGCTCCGTTCCCCGCAAAGGGCACCTCACTCTCCCAGCTGCTCAATGTGAGCGTGAAGTGTTTTTATTGGAACGCCCTCGCCCTCGGATTGATTTGGCGGCTGCGCGATTTGCGTAGAGGAGGCAGAGCGGATTCGGAGAGTGCCTACGCTGTTTTTACTGGATGGGTCGCGGGACTGATCCCGGTTGTTTATACGCAGGTCAGCACCTTGTTCTGAGCAGCGTGTACGGAGCGTCTACAATTCATTGTTGGGAAAACTGATAGTTCACTGCATGGGCGGGGAGAGGTAGAACTGTTATGATGGGTGGCATGCCCGCCGCCGCTGCACTCTCCGCCCTTCGCCGAATTGGATGTTTGTTGATCGTGCTTGTGACACTGGCGGGGACAGCGGCAGAGGCGCGATCCGGAGTGACTCCTGAACGTGCACTTGAAGACGCTCAACGGATTTTGACGCATTTCTCAGACTGGACCCTATACCGCGTGGAAGGCGTGTCCATGGCACCCCGGTTTGAATCGACTCACCTGCTCCTGGTGAAGCCGGTTAACCGGGACATGCTCAAGCCGGGTATGATTGCACTCTTCCATGATGACGAAGGCGACCTGATTGCCCATACGGTTATATCGGTCGATGACGCTGGCATCGTGAGCCGGGGCCTGAACAACCGAGTTCACGATCCCCGCCCGATTTCATCGGATGCGATTATCGGGGTGGTTGTGGGAACGCTGGCTGCGAGCAGTCCCATTCCGGAATCCTTTGGATTGCCGGTCGCTTTGGGGAAAAGCTACTAAAGTTCGCCGAGATCGATTTGCAGCAGGAAGGCTGTGCCGCTTTTTCAGTGATTGGCGGGAATAAGTTGGAGAGCGAGGTTCTCGTGACTGTCGGGCATCAATCAATGCTGCTCGATGCTTGTCCCGACGTAGACGGTGTTCATCGTTGAACGTTTGGAATCCTACTGAATCTCTCCCACTACCATGACCATGTTTCGTCTTGCTTCCTCTTTGTTGAAAACGGCTGCAGTGGCAGCAGCTTTCTGGAGCTCTATTACTCTAGCACAGGTCGAATTTCCCGCTGCCAGTCCACGAGCTCAAATTGATCAGAAGGTGGGTTTGACTGACATCAAAGTGGGCTATTCGCGACCGAGTGCGAAGGGCCGTGCGATTTTCGGTGGTTTGGTGCCTTACGGCCAAGTTTGGCGAACCGGAGCTAATGCGGCTACCACCGTCACCTTTCAACACGACGTCCGCTTGGAGGGCAATGTAGTGCGCGGAGGCACTTATGCGCTTTACTCCATTCCCGGGGCCGAGGAGTGGACGGTCATTCTGTCGAACAATACCGAGCTGTGGGGCGCAACCGGATACGATCCAAGCAGTGATGCCCTGCGCTTTACGGTAAAACCGCAGGAGCTGGCCCAGAAAGTGGAGACCTTTGTGATCGGTTTTGAAGCACTGAATGACGATGGAGCAGTCATGCACCTGGATTGGGAGCATGTTCGGGTCCCGATCAAGATAGAGACGACCGACGATGTGCGCATCCGCGCTGCCTTGGCCAATCAGATGCCGCCTTTGCAAGATGCCGGTGCCGGGCTTCTTTATAGTGCTGCGGCTTATTTGCGGAGCCATGGAGGAGACCTGAAGCAGGCACAAGTGTGGATTGATGCGGCGGCTGAGCGACGTCCTGAAGCGTTTTGGATCCTGTTCGAGAAGGCCCAGATCGAGGCCGCGCGCGGTGATGAATCTGCCGTTCGTAGCGCGCGCACGGCGCTGGAAAAAGCGCGAAGCGCGGGAGCCGACAACGGCATGATCTACGAGATCGAATCGTTCATCAATGCGCATTCCTGAGTACTCCGCGTGAACATCTCCTGGAGAAGTGAACGCGCGAGGCGGGTGTATCGGCCTCATGGAACGCAGTAGTTGGATTGTCATCACGCCGCTCTGATCACGCTTATGGATGATTCTCCACCGCCGCCGCTGACCCTGCCTTCCGTCGACCGGCCCCCACCGTTGGGTTCATGGTCCCGGGTCTATGCGCTGGTGATCACTATGTTCTTCGCAGAGGTTTTGTTTTTTGGCTGGTTGACTTGGGCTGTGTCGTGAGGACGCTCGACTACATTGTTCTTTTTGCGACTCTCTTAACTATCGCAGGTTATGGTATCTGGCGCACGCGATGTGATCGCGGGTTGCAAAGCTACCTCAAAGGTGACGCCAGCATCCGATGGGGCACGATCGGGCTCTCGGTCATGGCGACGCAGGCCAGCGCGGTCACCTTTCTTTCCATGCCGGGGTTGGCCTACGAGAGCGGGATGGCGTTTGTGCAAAACTACTTCGGGATGCCCTTCGCGATCATTTTGATCTGCATTTTTTTCATCCCGATCTACCAGCGTTTGCGGGTCTATACTGCTTACGAATATCTGGGACAACGGTTTGACTTGAAGACCCGATTGCTCGGCGCATCCCTCTTCCTTGTGCAACGGGGACTGGCTGCCGGCATTACCATTTATGCACCGGCCATCATTATCTCAACCTTGCTCGGGTGGTCGCTTGATTTGACGGTACTGCTTACGGGGCTGGTGGTGATTGTTTATACGGTTTCCGGTGGAACCAAGGCCGTTAGCCTGACGCAACGCTATCAAATGGGGGTGATCTTCTTGGGCATGGGTGTGGCCTTTGTCCTCATTTTGATAAAACTTCCGCCGGACATTTCCTGGTGGGAGGCCGTTCAAGTGGCGGGTAAAATGGAGCGCATGCAGGTGGTCGATTTTTCCTTCGATCCCAAGGTGCGCTACACATTTTGGTCAGGGATGCTCGGCGGTTTGTTTCTGTCGCTTTCCTATTTTGGGACAGATCAATCGCAGGTACAGCGTTATTTGGCCGGGGCTTCGATCACGGAGAGCCGTGCAGGATTGCTCTTCAATGCCATTGTGAAGATTCCGATGCAGTTTTTCATCCTGTTTGTCGGGGTAATGGTTTTTGTCTTCTATCAATTCGAGCGGCCTCCCTTGTTCTTCAATGGACCGGCATGGGAACGTCTAGTAGCGACACCGGGCGGAGAAGTGCTGACGGTGATAGACGCGGAGCATTCGGAGCAATTTATCGAGAAAGAAGCGGCTTTGCGCACCCTTGCTGAGGCTCTTCGAGCGGAAGATGCCCATGCGGTGGACACCGCCACCGCGCACCTGCGTGCGACGCAGAAAGAGGCAGATGCCTTGCGGGCTGAAGCAAAGGCAGCCCTTCTTCGGATCGATCCCTTGATTGAAACCAAGGATTCGGACTACATTTTTATCACCTTTGTGATCCACCATTTGCCGGTCGGCGTTGTCGGCTTGCTCATGGCGGTGATCTTTTCCGCCGCGATGTCTTCCACGGCCTCAGAGCTCAATGCCCTTGGATCGACGACCACAGTTGATTTTTATCGGAGCCTGATCAGGCCTCACGCCAGTGATGCACATTATGTGACGGTTTCAAAGCTGCTTACGGCGGGGTGGGGCGTTGTTGCACTGGGATTCGCCGTCTTTGCCAGTCTGGTTGAAAACCTGGTGGAGGCGGTGAATATCTTGGGTTCAATCTTTTACGGGGTTATCCTCGGCATTTTCCTGGTCGCATTTTTTCTACGTTTTGTCGGAGGTACCGCGGTGTTTTTTAGCGCTGTTGTTTCACAAGCGCTGGTGCTCATCCTCTACAACACCAGTCCAATCGGTTATCTCTGGTACAATGTGATTGGCTGTACTGTGGTGGTGGTTTTGGCGTTGCTTTTACAGCTGGTATTACCTCGTTCATCATCGCCTCGGGAGGTGCCGGCATGACGATGCCCGTCATTTGTTTTGGCCAGCAGCCCTGTGGCTTTTTTCCGCGGCGTTTTCTTCACGCAAAGATAATGACAGCGCGTCGACTTCAGCAAGAGATCGGTGGGGAAATTGTCTTTTTTTATCACGACAGCGACCACGATCCGCGCGAGACAATGACGGTATTGCGCGATCGGCAATCCGGGGAGGAGGTGCGGATTAATTTTGGATTTCGGAACAAATTGCAAAAGAAGTATACGCCGCTTTTTGCCAAGGAACTGGATTCGGATTGGCAGAAGAAAACCCTGCGCCAGTTGCCGTGTTACGTGGAACAGCCCCTGGTGAATGTGTTTGCGGAAGTACGAGCGGTAAATGTGGCGGATTTTTGCCTCGAGATGTATGCACGTTTGGGGCTGCTCGCTGGTATCCGCGTAGTCCGTTCGGGTGATCCTTCCGTCCGACTCAGCGCTGGGACAATTGCTGACTTTTTTGTCGATGTGCATCACGAGGGGGAGCTGGTACGGGCGCGTTGGGTGGAGGGTCGTCCGCGTCTGCATGCCGGGGGCGACTGCTGGATCGATCTTCCTTGCCAAGCGCCGACAAAAGCATGCATCAGCCCGACGCGCGACACGCGTATGAGTTGGATGCAATCGGTTATCGGTTGCAGTCATTACATCGCGGGTGCTGGCGAGATGGCGTATTTGAATACCGCTGAATTTCCAGACGTTACCTTTGTCCCGAGAGATTTTATTGAGGATAGTGCCCATGCCTTCACTGACTACACCTGAACATTCGTTAAACATTGAGCCGGCCAACTTGTTGGCTTTTGGCGCACATCCGGACGACTTGGAATTCGGGGTTGGGGGCGTTTTGTTGGACGCGGCAGCGAATGGAGCACGGATTCACCTCGCACTGGCATCGCGCGGCGAATCGGGTACCCAGGGAACGCCCATGGAGCGTGAGGCCGAGGCGCGTGCGGCTGCTCAGCTGTTGCGCGCAGATATTACGTGGATCGATCTGGGTGGCGACGCCCACATGAGTCCGTCGCCGGAGCGCGCCATTCTATTGGCCGAAATCATTCGCCACACAAAACCGTCCATCGTCCTGGCACCGACAGTGGTGGCGGACCAGCATCCTGACCATGTGGTTGTCGGTGGCTTGGTGCGGGATGCATTGCGTCTGGCGCGCTACGGCAAGGTATCCGAACTCATCGAGATGGAGCCGTGGCACACGCCGCGATTTTATCAATACGCAATCGCACCTTCAGCAGAACCGCATGCGAGTACCCGTTTAGTGGTGGATATTTCCGCGCAAGAGCATACGTGGGTTGAGCTGATGCAATGTCACGCTTCTCAGCTGAAGAACCGGCGCTACGTCGATTTGCAGGTCGCCCGAGCCCGGATGTGGGGGCTCCAAGCCGGAGTGGAACTAGCGCAGGTTCTTTATACTGAAGAACCCTTGGTTTTTCGATCCGCACACGAATTACCGGGAACCGCCCGCTTGTTCTGAACGAATAATATTCATGAGGCCACGTAAGATCGGGATTGTCTGCTATCCACTGATTGGAGGTAGTGGAATATTGGCTACGGAGCTAGGGCACGAGCTGGCTATGCGTGGGCATACGGTTCATTTTTTTAGCTATGCAGCGCCGGTGCGTCTCGAGTTGAATCGCGAGCGGATTCATTTTCATCCGGTTGAAGTGGGAGACTACGGCGTTTTTCCTCATCCGGACTACACGCTGCCGTTGGCGGTTCGCATGGCGGAAGTAGGGCGCAGCGAAGGTATTGAGCTCTTCCATGTGCACTATGCGGTTCCTCACGCCACGGCGGCATTTCTCGCGCGGGAGATGCTTGCTCCCGCTTTTCGTCCGGCAATTGTCACGACTCTGCACGGCACGGATACGACCTTGTTGGGGTGTGATCCGATCTATCAAAGGGCGATCGAGCATGCTTTGGCTCAGTCTGACGCCGTGACGACTGTTTCCCATGCGTTGAAGCAGCAAACACTCGCCACATTTGCTTTGCCGGCTGAAAAAGTGCAGGTGGTGCATAACTTTTTTGAAGCTTCCGCTCCAACGCGGGATCCCGGAGAGGTTCGGCGCACTCTTGGCGTTGCCGCGGATCATTGCCTGATCCTCCACATGTCCAATTTACGTCCGGTCAAGCGGGTCGATTTACTGCTTCGGGTGCTTGCCGCCAGCCGTCGCAGGGATCAGTTGCGCCTGGTGATCCTTGCTGGAGGAGATTTTCAACCCTATGAGGGCTTGGTCAAAGAGCTTGGCATTCAAGAGGTTGTGCGAGTGGTGGAAAATGCTGGCGACGTGGAGAACTACCTGCAGGCGGCGGATGTTGGCCTCTACACCTCGGAAGCGGAAAGCTTTGGGTTAAGCATTCTGGAAAGCATGTTTTATGGTCTTCCTGTGCTGGCCTATCGAGTCGGAGGAATTGCTGAGGTGGTTGAAGATGGCGTGACTGGTTTGCTCCACCCATTTGGGGACATTACCGCAATGGCCGCAGACCTTGATCGGCTGGTGGATAATCGTGCGAGCGCTCGAACATTGGGAAGAGAAGGCAGGAAACGCGCTGAATCCCGCTTCACCGCGGCTCAGATTGTTCCTCAATATGAAGCGCTCTACGAGGAAGTGCTCAGCACTGTCCCATCGCCCTGAAGCAATCCTTACCCTTAGCGGACAGCCAAAGATGCTTCTCTGACGCTACCGCAGCGGTTCATTTTACGCATCAGCTGTACTGGCTGATAGCCTGATTGGGTAAATGCCCGCACGATCATCCGCATACCGCTTAAGAGTGCAAACTTTCGGGTTTTCAGGAGTGGCGCCAAAGCCATCAGGTAGAGGCCGTTAACGGTGCGGGCGCGGAAACCTCCGCAAGGCGCCCCCCTCGGCATCTGTCCTCCGTAGGTCGTCATCATCCACGGGATTCCATCGTAGTAGGCACGGATACGTTCCAGTTCTTGTTGTGGATCGATGTTGAGCTGCTCCAGATCCTTATAAATCGTGCCGCTCAAAAGGGGGCGTGTATGAGTCATCGGGGCTTCATCAATAATGGCGGCGCGCCGGACGGGATTTTTCATTCTCAGCGCCCAAGCGCGTGCGATGCCCCAGCCGGAATACCAACCGGCCAGCTCAGGCAAGATGTTCTTGAGGTAGCTGGCTTTGAAACACGGAGCCATGCCTTCGACATAGTTTGTATAACGCAATCGAAATGGCGGGCACCTCAATGTAATGGGATGACTGTAGTAGCTGCGTCGAGTCAGGCCGGGTTGTGCTATGTAGAGGTCAAACTCGCGGCAGGTGTTGAACAGGCGATTCAAGCTTCTTGGTTCAAACGAAAGATCGTCGTCAGGAAACGCGATGTAATCATACCTTTCAAGCAGCTCCGGATTGGTGCTGAGGTGGCGGAAGATACTGTCCCATTTGGTCCCCCGGTCGATCGAGAAGGGGAGATCACCATCTGCTTTAAAAGCGCTGCTGGAACCGTAGGAGCTGAGTTGAAGATCCCAGCTACGATCTCCGGACTCCGAAAGCCAGGTTCTGTGTAATGAGCGATCGCCGACCCGCGCAACAAGTAGGTTTCTGCGGCAGTCGAGCGAAGGAGTGCGGGTTCCTTCCATCATGGGGGATCCTTACGGATTAATGAATAGCTTGAATCCTCGCCTAGCAGGGGCAAGGAGTGTGTCTGCATTCACAAACCTTTAACAACGCAAAAGGCCTTCCACGGCACCGGGAAGCGCATTTTTTTTTGCGCGCACCTCATTTTCCGGCCGTTGCGCGCGCTATTCCCTCCCTTAGGGAGAGAGGTTATGGGGATCAAACTCTGACATCCGCTTGGCGACTTCGCTCATGGGAACGCCGATGGATGCGCATTCGGAAGCCAGCGGGTGGAGGATTACTGCCGATGTTCCACCGGTGCTGCGGGAGGCGAGGCTGAGATCACCGCCGAGACTTCGGATGCTATGTCGCGCGATAGTGAGTCCCATACCGCGCCCCACTGCCGGTTCCGTGGTGACAAACGGATCAAAAATGCTATCGCGGATCGAGTCGGGGACACCACTCCCCTCATCATTGACTTCAATCCGCAACAGGGTCTCGCCGTTTACTTCCTCAAGGTGCGCATCGAGCATAAGCCGCCGTTCCGCCGGTGCGGGTTTGACCCGGTCGTAACTCTCCCAGCCGTTGATAAGCAGGCGGGCAATGGCACCTTCAAGCAGTTCCTGATTGGTTTCAAAATCGAGGTCGGGCTGCAGATTGACGATGGAGACTTTTGTCTCGATGCCATTGTCGGCTTTAAAACGTTCAACGGCATTCTCCAGAATTACGTCGAGTGAGTGCACGGATTTGCGGACCCGTTCAAATTCCGCAATCGTCGTCAGCTGGCGAACAATATGGGTCATCCGTTTGATGCCGCTTTCCAGCTGGTTGGCACTGCGCTCGAGGCGGTCGCGGTTGTCGTAGGAATTGCGGAGGAGGTCGAGGTAACCAACAACGACTCCGAGGAGGTTGTTCAGATTGTGGGCGATCCCTTCGACCACGTGCCCGACCGCGGCTTGTTGCCGGATTTCCCCGAGGCGGCGGGTTAGCTCGAGATTCATCCGGTGGTTTTCCTGGATCCGGAGCTGCGTTTGGATGCGCGCCATCGTTTCGTCGAGATCGATGGGCTTTGTAATGTAATCTGCCGCTCCATACCCCAATCCGCGTAATTTGCCCTCCCGGGAGGTTTTAGCGGTGATGAAAATGACGGGTATATCCTTGGTTGCCTCCGCTTCCTTCAGCTTTTGGCACACTTCAAAGCCATCCATCTCTGGCATCATGATGTCGAGAAGGATGACATCCGGGCGGTGCTTCAACGCGAGCTCAAGGGCTTCGTCGCCACGGTAAGCAATCAGCGGAATCATATTGGAACGCTCAAGCTTGCGTTGGAGCAGCTTGACGTTCACGGGCTGATCGTCGACGACGAGGATTTTTGCGGGGGTTTTCACGGAGTGGTGGGAGACAGCGAATTGCGCCAGGCCTTGAGGGTATTGGCCATGAGCATGGCCACAGTCATCAATCCAACTCCTCCGGGGACGGGAGTGATGGCTGCGGCTTTGGGAGCGACCTGTTCAAAATCGACATCTCCGACTACACGATATCCCTTCGGCGAGGCGGAATCCTCCACCCGGTTGATTCCGACGTCGATGACGACAGCACCTTCCTTGACCATGTCTGCGGTGATAAAATGTGCGCGACCGATCGCTGCGATCAGGATGTCTGCTTGGCGGGTGATGGCGGGCAGATCTGCAGTGCGAGAGTGGCAAACCGTAACGGTAGCATTGGCGAAAGGACCTTTGCGCAGAAAAAGAAGAGCCGCAGGTTTTCCTACGATCAGGCTGCGCCCGACGACGACGACATGTTTGCCCTCGGTTGGGATCTTCATGCGCTCGATCATCTCGGCAATGCCGGCGGGGGTGCAGGCGACAAAGGCGCGGGGATCTTCCTGCACAAGGCGTCCGAGGTTCGCGCTGTTAAACCCGTCCACATCTTTTTCGGGAGAAACCCGGTTGAAGGTGGCCCGCTCGTCCAGGTGCGGTGGGAGCGGTGCCTGGACCAGGATACCGTCGATTTCGGGGGCGGCGTTGAGCGCATCGATTTCCGCAAAAAGCGCTTCCTGAGTAATGGTCTCAGGCAGAACTTTCATCACGCTGTGGATGCCTAGCTCCGCTGCCCGTTTTTCCTTCGTCCGGACATAGGAAACAGAGGCTGGGTCTTCCCCAACGCGAAGAAAGGCGACGCCGGGTTTGCGCCCTTCGATGGCAGAAACTGCGATCCGAACTTCATCGAGAACGGCTTGAGCGAGGGGTTTTCCTTCAATCAACTTCATGAAAAATCACTACCTAGACGTAAGCTCGTTAAGATTTCGAGCTCTAATCACAATGATGCCGGATGCGTCCATCGCTTCCCAAGGGCCGTAGACACTGATGTTTTGACCCACATAGTGGGAGATTGGCCGCCGCAACACAGCATCGCTGAAATCAATATAGGCGAGCCGCTGGTGGTTGCGATCGAGGAGCTCGTAGGGATAGGGCGGCGAAAACAGCAGAAAACGGGTCTTTGTGCGCTGTAAAGTTCCTCGAAAAGTGCTGGCAATGCTGCCGGCAGCCGACCCGGCAGAGGGTTGCCCCGCCTTTTGCCGCGAATCTCCGTCCGCCAACTCAGGTAATGGGCTTTGCTCGGGTTGGTCCTCCGGTTCAGCCATCGTTTCCTCAGGAACTTCTTGGGGGGGATCCGCTTCTTCGACGGTCTCTTGATCAGGAGCTCCCCGCACAACCGTTTCACTGAAAAAGACAGGAATGGGTTTGGAGAAGCGGATTGTCCACCATGGCCCGCGGTCGACGACTTCGATGTTGTCCGATTCCAGATCCTCCGCAGTGACCGTGCCGAGCACGTGGCTGTCGATGTCTGGATGCGCGTGAATCAGTGCTCCGGCCACCGGATAAAGATCTTTGCCAATCTTGGCGTCGGGAACGTAACCAATAAATTCGCCATCAAATTCACCCCACCGCCAGCCGAGAGCCGCTTTGACCGGATCAACCACCGCCCCGCGCTCCATGAAACGAGGATCGTCCGGAGAGACTGAGGCAATCGGCTTTACGGACCAATCGGGATGCGGGTAAAGCGTCAGCTCATTCTGGCCGAAGGCAGTGAATGTCGCGGCCGCAGTCAGGAGGACAGGCAATCTCCAAATCTTCATCGCATGCGCATCGTAGGTAGACGGGTAAAGTTTCCTCAACTGAATAATTGCTTGATCTCCGCAGGTATAAGGCGGCGACACTTGCCTGTTCCTAATGTGCGCAGGGTGAAAGTGCCGATCTGAAATCGCTGCAGGCGCTCCACCTCGTAGCCGAGGGCGTGGAAGAGGCGCCGGATCTCCCGCTTTTTACCGTGCTGCATGTGAACCTCGAGTTGGCGAACCTCCCCCCCACGGCGTTTGGGGATGACTTTTTCCACTTTCAGACGTTCGCCTTCCCAGGTGATTCCACTGAGAAGATTGTGGGTGTGTTTCTCCTGAAAGGGCTGATCGAGCATGACATCGTAGCGCTTGATCACGCGATGTGAGGGATGGGTCAATCGTTGGGCAATCGCCCCGTCATTAGTCAGGATGAGGAGGCCTTCGCTCTCCTTGTCCAGTCGCCCGGCGCAGAAAAGACGCTCTTCCTGCCAAGGCGGCGGCACCAGATCGAAGACCGTCCGGTCGTGATGGGGATCCGCATTGCTGCAGAGGTAGCCTCGTGGCTTGTGCACGGCCAAAACCACCGGTTCGATCCGCCGGGCTGCGATCACGGACTCGTCAACCGCGACCCGGTCCTTGCCCGGAACCATCTTGCTTCCGAGCTCGGCGACGACGCCATTGACGGTAACCCGCCCATCCTCGATGAGCTTCTCCGCCTGGCGACGGGAAGCAATGCCTTGGTCGGCTAGAAATTTTTGAAGGCGGACAGACTCATTGGCCATCGGAGCAGCATCGTCCAATCTGATGGCAAATCAATGGTTTTTCCCCGCATTTCCCCGTTGACCCCGGCGAGACGCCCACCTTGCTTTGCGGGTTTCCCGTAATCCAGCGGGAAAGCCTCCCGATCGACCATGCCCGCCCTCGAAAAGTCCTACGATCCGACCACGGTGGAAGACCGCTGGTATGCTGAATGGCTCCAGCGCAAGGCCTTTGCCGCGCAGGTTTCAGACCGCGAACCGCACGTGATCATGATTCCGCCGCCGAATGTGACCGGAATCCTCCACATGGGGCACATCCTGAACAATACGCTGCAGGATATATTCACCCGCCGGGCTCGTCTCGAGGGCAAGGAAGCCCTCTGGTTTCCGGGCACTGATCATGCCGGCATCGCGACACAGACCCGCGTTCAAAATCAGTTGCGCGAGGAAGGATTGAATCGTCGCGATCTCGGACGGGAAAAATTCATCGAACGGGCTTGGGAGTGGAAAGAGCAATACGGCGGCATCATTCTCCAGCAGTTGCGCAAGCTGGGTGCCTCCTGTGACTGGGATCGGACGAGCTTTACCCTTGATGAGTCCTATTCGCGGGGCGTGCTCAATGCCTTTGTGGAGCTTTACAAGCGCGGCTACATCTACCGTGGCCTCCGCATGAGCAACTGGTGCCCGAAAGATCAGACTGCATTGAGCAATGAGGAAGTGATCATGCGGCCGCAAAAGGGACAGTTTTACCGGATGCGCTATGAGTTGGTCGAACCGGCAACCGGTGCTGACTGTGAAACACGCACACACTTGGAAATTTCGACCACGCGCCCGGAAACCATCATGGGTGACGTGGCGGTGGCCGTGCACCCGGACGATGAGCGCTATCAGCACCTGATCGGCAAACACGTCTGGCGACCATTTCCCCGGGAACAAATTCCGATTATTGCCGATACGGTGGTGGACCGGGAGTTCGGCACAGGCTGTCTGAAAGTGACGCCTTCCCACGATGCGGTGGACTTTGCTATCGGGCGCCGCCACAATTTGCCTTTGCTCGACGTGCTCAACCCCGATGGCACCATCAGCGAAGCGGGCGGAGAATTTGCAGGGATGGACCGGTTTGAAGCCCGCAAGGCCACGGCCAAGCGCCTTGATGATCTTGGTCTTCTCGTGAAAACCGAAGAATATGAAAACAATGTCGGTTTTTCTGAGCGGGGTGGGGTTCCGGTTGAACCGCGGCTGACCGAGCAGTGGTGGATGCGCTATCCGAAGGTGGCAGAAGCTCGCCGCGCGGTGGAAGCCGGCTTGATCCGCTTTCACCCGGCACGGTGGGAAAAAACCTACATGCACTGGCTCGATACGATGGAGAGCGAAGGGATCGACTGGTGCATCAGCCGGCAGCTCTGGTGGGGACACCAAATCCCCGTGTGGTACCGCAAGGGAGCCGATCGCACGACATGGACAGACGCGGATTACCTCAACCCCGAGCTGGTTCACGTTTCGGTTGATGGTCCAGCGGATCCGGAAAATTGGGTGCGGGACGAGGATGTGCTCGATACCTGGGCGTCGTCCTGGCTTTGGCCTTTGGCAAATTTTGGCTGGCCTGAGTCCTCCGGCAAAGGCGCGGAAGAGCTTAAATATTTCTACCCCACGTCCACGCTCGTCACTGGATTTGACATCATCTTCCTTTGGGTGGCTCGTATGGTGATGGCCGGTCTGGAGTTTCGCGGCGAGGCCAAGGAAACGCTGACTGATGCAGAAATCGCCGAACGCATTCCTTTCCGCGATATTGTCATGACTGGCCTGATCCGCGACGACAAGCGGCGTAAAATGTCGAAGAGTCTCGGCAACTCGCCCGACCCGCTTGACCTGATTGCCAAATATGGCGCAGATGGCCTCCGCTTCGGCATCGTGAACATTGCTCCCAGCGGCCAGGATATTCTCTTCAGCGAAGAGCGGATCGAAATTGGACGGAATTTCTGCAACAAGCTGTGGAATGCCTGTCGTTTCCGCCAAATGAGCGGTCCGGCGATGGTTGATGGCTGCCTCGAGTCGATTCTTGCGCGGATTGATGGTGCCCGGCTGGATGTTTATGACCGCTGGATCTTCGCGCGCATGGTGGAAACCACCCGGCAGATTGAGCAGGCATTCAGTCGCTTTGAAATGCCGCAGTATTCGGATTTTCTCTACACCTTTTTCTGGAGCGATTATTGCGACTGGTATGTGGAAGCGTCCAAAGCCAAGTTGCGGGAGGATGCAACGCGGGATTCCGTGCTCGCCATTATCGATCTCGTCCTTCGTCAAAGCCTGCTGCTTCTGCATCCGCTTACGCCATTCATCACCGAAGAGCTCTGGCACGGTCTGGGATTTGCCGGAGATGAGGCGCTGCTTCAGGAAACGAGGCTGCCGACGGCTGCCGATCTGGAAACAGCCTTTGAGCAAGCGGGGCTCCCCATCGATTCATCGGCAGTCAATGCGGTGGAAGGCATTCGGGAGCTGGTGACGAAAGCCCGCGCGCTCAAGTCCGAGTACAACGTGGCTAACAAACGGGATGTGAGGCTCGTTTTCGTGGCCGAATCGTCGGTTGCGGCTGGATTGGTCGAGGCTGAGAACAAGACGTTGCTCGGGCTGATTCCTGCCGGAGAATTACGGATCAGTGAGACGCCCGCCGAAGGCATGCCCGCGGCGGTCAGCAGTCTCGGCACCGTTTATCTCGATGTGGCCAGCGCCATCGACGTGGAGGCTGAACGGGATCGCCTGACCAAGGAACTTGCCAAGCTGCAAAAGGGCATTGAGGCGGGTCGCTCCAAGCTGAGCAACGAGAAGTTCGTCGGCAATGCACCGGCAGCGGTGGTTGAAGGTGCCCGTCGTCAGCTGGCCGAAAGCGAGGCCAAACACGCCGAGATCGAGCGGCTTCTCAAAACCTTGGGATAAATTACAGGAATAGTGTTACTGTCTGCGATCCGGTAGCTGCTCCCGGGTGGCGGGTGGCGTTTTATCCCCACTGGTAAACAGGATCGGATTCAAAGCTCGCCTTTTTTAGTGCGGCTGACATCGTTTAACCTTTCGTAGCCACAATTTCGTGGCTGAGGAATGCTGAAATGATGATTCATTCAGTTGATCCAGACCTGATATTCGAATTGATCCGCGACGAGCTGGGACATTTTTCTGCCCGTTGCCTCAATGCCCGGATCCACGCCTGCGGGGGGGATCTTAACGAGTTGCACGATAATCTGACCGCCGCCGTGGCGGCCCATTTCCCAGGAGAAACACCCCCGGCTGCGGGGGCCATTCATCTGGTGATGTTCCCCGACGAATAGCGGCCTGGGCAACGTCCGTTTGAACGGCGGCTCTTCGCTGCGGTCTGAGAGACCATGAAGCAAAATTACGGACGGGTGCGGCGTTATGGTTGCCGCGCTCTGATTGCCTGCATCGCTTGCTCCTGCATGCCCTTGTTGGCCCAGAGTGCAGAAGCGGAATCCAATTTTCGGATGGCCGTGGCCGATGCGAGCACGCGAGTGCTGATCGCGACCGTCAACCTTACCATCGGAGATCTGCAACTTGAGGTGGGCGATGTTCCCCGCTTGACCGGAAGCTATGCCATCGAGGTTCCAATTCGGTCCTCAAAAGATGAGTCGGGAGAATTGATCCTTGAGCTGGATCGTGCATTTACAGATTACCTCGCGAACGGGGGAGTGCTTACCGGTCGAGGCTTCAGCGATATCCGGCCGGGGGCTCAGCGATTAATCACATGTACCATCGAACCGGATCCACAGGATCCGCGTCGCGGTGCGCTCGAAATCGAGATTGATACCGGAAATCGAAAACTGGCCTTTGCCACCACCTATGAGATTCACGGAGCGCTGCCCCGCGCGTCCGCCGACACGCTTGCCGCCCATTCAGGGGTCGGCGATAACTCCGCTGGCAGGGGGTGAATCCGTGCCTGCTTCCGCTTCGTTGGCCAAGTGAAACTCTTGGGAAAAGGCGCGAATGGCTGCGACCCGTTTGGCCGTTGCCGGATGGGATGCGATGAGGTCTGGGACTTCTGAATGATCGCCCGCCAGGCGAAGAAGCATTGTCCCGAGTGGTTCAGCCGAGCGACCGGTCTGGAGCAATAGCTCCGCCGCAAAGAGGTCGGCATCCGTTTCAAACTTTTTGGAATAGCGAGATTCAATCAGAACCGCAGGAAGCGCAGTCGCGAGCGAACTGAGCGAGGTGACATCTCCCAGGATCACCGAGGTCATCAAGAAGATGCCTGTGCTGCGGAAGACCGATTGCAAACCATGACGTTCGACCACATGCCCGGCTTCGTGAGCGAGCACTGCGACCAATTCCTCGTCCGTTTCCGCCAGTGCCACCAGATCATCGAGCAGATAGATTGCGCCGGACGGCAAGGCCAAGGCGTTGGCCCCAACTCCCGGTGCTGCTCGAAAACGCAGGTCAAAGCGCGCAGGATCCATCCCATTCGCCTCGAGCAGTTGATGAAACTGCGTTTGGAGTTCGGCTTGGCGTGCTTCCGAGAGCGTCGTCTCCTCGAGCATGTGGGCTTCAAGAACGCGTTCAGTTTCTGTGCTGACCGCGTGTGCGGCTCGATCAGGCAGGGCAAAAGCCGCAGTCCGCGCCAGCCAAGGGATGCCCCAAACGGCGAATCCGGTCATCAGCATCAACAGGAAAGCAACCGACACAATGATCGTTCGCCACTGGCGCTCAAGGCGGTCTGCCCAGGTTTCCAGCTTGTTTACGCGAACCCAATTCCGCAGCAGTTCGTAGTCTGTAGGATCCGTTAAAACCAGTGACGCGCCCGCCGGAAGCTCAACCACCGGTAGCGTTCTTCCCAGTGGGGGACGCAGATGGCAGGCGTGCAGGTCAAACTGCAGGGTTCCCGTCGCTTCATTAAATACTTCCAGCACGTCCTTGGTTGTATCAATGCGCAGGGTCACATCCTGTGATCGGGAAGTTCTTCCGTCAAAGTAACGGGCGCTCAGCGAACGGGTGGGGGAATTGTCAAAAGCCGACTTCAAAATCGAAAATATCGGAAGCGACGTCGCCGACGCCGGATTGCTCCTCGGAATGAGAACCAATAAACCCTTCGAGGCTGCCAACGGGTGCGCTGACAGTAATGGAACTGAGGATATACCGAGCCCGCCGCACTTGAGCCCAAGGAAAAAAGAGCCCGAGCGTCAGCCCCATAAGTAGGATGTTGGAACACTGGATCCATGCCAATCGGGGGGTATCGAGCGACGTGCTGAAGCGAATGTCCTCGCCGAGGGAAAAGTTATTCATGGTGTGTTGAAATGTCGCTACGTAGATGTAGGTGCTGCCGAAGAGGAAAATCAACATGCCAGGGATCCAGGCCAACATGGTGATACCCGCGAGGATCTCTGGCTGGGCGTCACCTACAGCGGTGATTACTACGGAAACCACCAAAGCGATCGCAACAAACCCCACCCCCATCAGGAGTCCCGCCGTCAGATAGATGGCATAAAAGCGGCCCGTATCCAAACGGGTTGAAAAGTCCTTCTCGCCGAGGCGAAGGTTGCTCCAGAGGTATTCCTGTTTCTGTTTCTGGATGAATGGAAAGATGATGCCCAAGGTGAAAGGGATGAGGATGGGCATGAAGAGGTTGACGAAATAGCTGCGGTCGAGGGTGCCTTCGAAGCTCCAACGGACGCCGCGCCAAGCCGAGTAGCGCGCACGAAATCGCAAGGCTTTGTAGAACAGCCACGGCCAGAGCAGTATGAAGCCGAGCAACAATAGACTGGCGGCCACTGGCGCGAACTGGGCGGCCAGATTGTAGAAGATGAATGCACCCCCAATGATCAGATAACCACGGAGCAGTGGGCCGGGTTGGGCCAGAAATGCAAAAGCGTCGCCGTCCAGAATCGTGTTTTCATAAAAGTAGCGGCGGTTGCGGACCTTTGCCCATGGCCAATAGAGTCCCAACGTGCAGATTGTCAGGATTGTGTTTACAATCCAAATACGAAAATATTCGCTGCCGGATCCATGAAACTCCAATGGATAATGAAACGTCGGCGAATGCAGGGATGGAGAAGCCGCGACATCAGGCGGCGTCGAATCGCAAGACATGGTGCGTAGAGGCGTTGACGGTTGGAGAGAAGGCGAGAGACCTGAAAGCGACGATGGGCATAATCCTTGATTGGAACAAGAGCCAAATACAGCCGTCCCGGTAGAGGAGATTTCAGACGCTCTACCCGGACTTCTTGGGAATGGTGCCCATCTTCAGCGATTGCGCGCTTCCTGCGGCCGCCATATCGATTTCCCCCAAGTTCCAGTCACTCAGGCGATCCGCATCGAAAAAGAGACGCAATTCTTCACGTTTTTCGCCCCGCGCGGGAAAACGACGTTCGGAGCGGGTATGGAATCGCGGAATGCCTAGCGGGCTGGTTGATTGGGGCTCAGCTCGAGTTCCCCAATACACCCATACCCACGCCCCAATCTCATCGGTGGTGACGTAGTTGGGGGTGCCCAGCGCGATATAAACCTCTTCCGGGGTGTCACCGATCCGCACCTCCCCCGCTAGCAGGCGCTCCTGCCGTTCGATCGGGAGTTGGGCAAAATAATCGCGTCGTTGGGCAACCCGATGTTCCTGAACGCTGCGACATCCCGCAAAAGCCAGCGTGATGGCGGCCACCACGGATGTCAGCCTAACGATTGATTTCATCACTTTCGCGCTGTTCGCGTTCATCGGGAGTTTCCTCGGCAAAACCGTGGATATGCGGTTGTTCAGGTGATGTCATTACTTTGTAAATACACCACCCGAAGAGCAGTGAAACGCCGCCCACTGAAAGGATAAGAATGATCCATCCGCCCGTATTCATGGGATTTCTTCTTTGACCTCCGCATTGCCGACATCGGTGTGAGAATATTTGCGGAAATGGATGCTGCTGTTGGCAATCGCCACACAGAAAAGCGCAAACAGAACAATAATTGCCACCGCGATCCGGGCGGCGTGGTTCGGGTTCATGCCGGCTTGGGGAAAGAGATCGGTGACGTAATAGGAGGGAATGCCTTGTTCACTGGCAAACAGGTTGTAGCCGAAGAGCTTGTCACAGACCCAGACGAAAAAAATGACCAAGAGAAAGCTCGGGCTGATCCATTTTATTACAAAACCAAAGAACCGTGGAATGCGCATTTTTTGTCCGACGGAGGCTTCCTTCAGACCCCGATCCACGCCCAGCACCCAGGCGAAAATGATGATTTGAATCGTGGCCAGGACATAGATGAGAAAGGTTCCGGCCCAGAAATCGAGGGTATCGAGCACTTTGAAATCATGGCTGAAATAAACCGTTATCAATGTGCCCGTGGCGGTGATGTAGCCGAGGATACCAACCGATTGTTTACGATTAATGCGGAGCGCTGACTCGAGAAAGGCGATTCCCGGCTGAAGCATTGACAGCGAACTGGTCACCGCTGCGAGGAAGAGCAAAAAGAAGAAGAAAAAGCCGAAAAGCGCTCCCAGTGGCATCGCGCTGAAAACCATTGGAAGCACGTTGAAGCCAAGGGCGAAGGTGCTGCCGATGGCACCGCTGATGCCGGCTACGCCGAGAAAAGCCACCGAAGCCGGAATCGTAATCAATCCGCCCAATGCGACTTCACAGAATTCATTGGCGCTACACGCCGCCAATCCGCTGAGCACAACGTCGTCCTTTTTGGTCAAGTAACTGGAATAGGTGATGATTACGCCAAATCCAACCGACAGGGAAAAAAAGATCTGACCCGCCGCCGCCAGCCAGAGCTGTGGATTGGAAAGCTGACGTGCGAGCCCGAGGTGGACGACTTCAATCAACGGATCTTCCGCCGCGCGGAGTTCTGCCTCCGCGATATAGTCGCGGCCAAAAATTGCCGTCTCGGTGGTCTTCTCCGGATCGCCGTCAGCTGCATGTTCGATCAGGACAACCTGATGCGGATTCCACATGAATCCAAGACCGGCGGAAATCGATTTTTGCGGATCATCTGGGTTGGCCGGAAGTGTCAGCACCCGCACCAGCACCAGAATGGCCAGCACAATCAGTGCGGGCATTGCGTAGCGACAAAACAATTCGATGCCTCGTGCGACCCCACGGTAGATCAGGTAAAAGTTCAACGCGAAGCAGAGTACCAGAAAGATGCCGACCTGATTGATCTTGAAACCGAATCCGGCCCCGTTTGCTTCCGCTCCCGTAAACGTATTGAAAAACGCGCCGACGTCCGAGGCATCGGCAAAGTCCATATTGCCGGCGAGAAAGTTCAGGCTGTACCCGAGACACCACGCTTCGATCAGTACGTAATACATGTAGATGATCACGGGTATGACGATGCCGATGACGCCGAGGTACTTTCCGGCTGGATGACGCGAAACAGAATGGAGCATGCCCACCGCCGAGTGGAATCCCCGCTGCCCGGCAAAGCGCCCCATTGTCCATTCCGCCCAGCACACCGGTAAGCCGATGAGCAAAAACGAAATGAAGTAAGCCACCATGAATGCCCCGCCGCCGTATTGGGCGACCTGCCCGGGGAAACGGAGGAAATTTCCCAAGCCGACAGCACTGCCAGCGACCGCGAGAATCACGCCAAGCCGCGAATTCCAGACTTCCTGGGCTTGTTTTACCATCTTGAGCCGAGAGCATTAGATGCGCCACCGCCGGATGCCTAGAAGAAAATGTAAGGAGTGCGGCGTGGAGACCGCACAGATTCTTTTGTCGGGCACCTCATTCAGGAGCTTTGTGAAAAAGCGACGGAGGGCTTAAACCGTTCGGCAACTTGCCCTGTTGCTGCTCTGGGATCAGAATGAACGCTAACCGGCAAACCACATTCTTATGCGCCAACTTTCTCATCACACCGTCAACCTGCTTTCAACTACCGGCTTCACGGCCAAGGGAATCGTCTACCTCGGGGTGGGGGTGCTCACGGTCAATACGGCAGTTACCGGCTTGGGTGGAGGAGGAGAAGGACAGGACACTCAGGATGTGATTTCCGAAGTCCTTGGACAGCCATTTGGCAGGATTCTGCTCGGTGTGCTCGCGCTTGGCATGCTCTTCTACGTGCTCTGGCGGATGGTGCAGACCTTCTTTGATACACAGGACAAGGGAAGCGACAAAGACGGCCTCATGAAGCGATTTATCTACTTTGTCAGCGGTACCGCCCACGCATTTTTAGCGTTTTCCGCTACTCGCGCCGCCATTCGCGGAACGTCAGGGGAGGGTAGCGACGAATCCAGCCAGGCATGGAGCGCCCGGGTTCTCGAATGGCCGATGGGGCGGTGGCTGTTGATCGCGGCAGGCATCATTATGGTCGTGGTGGCAGTTTTTCAGTTTCGCCGGGCAATCAAAGCCTCCTTCAAAAAGTCGATTAATTTTTCGTCATTCAACGAACGTTCCCGGAAATGGGTATTGCGGGTCTGCTCCTGGGGTTATCATGCCCGTGGAATCATCTTTGGCGTGATCGCTTACTTTCTGATCCAGGCGGGATGGCAAGGCGATCCCGATGAAGCGCGCGGGATGAGCGGCGCGATGGATTCGCTCAGCTCTCAGCCGTATGGCACTGTCATTCTGATCGTGGTTGCTCTCGGGCTGGTCGCTTATGGGGTTTACTGTTTTGTCCGTGCGCGCTATGGGCTGGTTGGAAATGCGGCACAAAGCGCTACCTGATAGTTCGCTGTCCGTTAATCCCGGACGCACAGCCGGTAGGCGGCTGGAATCAGAAATAGCGTCAGAAACGTGCCGAAGAGCATTCCGCCGACCACGGCAATCCCCAGCGGCGTGCGACTCTCGGAGCCAGCTCCCAGTGCCAAGGCGACGGGCAATGTTCCGAGAATTGTAGAAATAGCGGTCATGAGAATAGGGCGAAATCGGGCGGCTGCGGCACTTTCGATCGCGTCCCGGACGGAGAGGCCGGCCGCGCGGCGTTGATTGGCAAACTCCACCAGCAAAATGCCGTTTTTTGCGATCAACCCGATCAGCATGATCAGACCGATCTGCGAAAAGATATTCAGGGTTTGTCCGAAATACCACAGGGTAAAGAGACCCCCGACCAGCGCGAGTGGCACGGTCAGCATGATGAGAAAGGGATCGCGGAAGCTCTCGAACTGTGCGGCCAAGACGAGAAAGATGAGGATCAGTGCAAGAATGAAGACAAAGAGCAGGCTGCCGCCCGCCTCCTCAAATTCGCGGGCTTGGCCGGCGAGTGACGTGGAATAGGTTTCATCCAGAATAGCGTCGGCCACCTCACGCATGGCGGCGACGCCGTCTCCCAGTGTGTAACCAGGAGCGAGGTTGGCAGAAAACGTCGCCGCAGGAAAACGGTTGTAACGGTAGCGAACGGGGGCCGCACTGGTTTCCACAAACTCCACAAAATTGTCCACGCTGTGCATGCGTCCCTGATCATCCCGGACAGTCAGCCGGGAGAGATCGCGTGGGTCGCTGCGCGCGCCCAGCTCCGCTTGCCCGATGATCTGGTACTGCTGGTTGTCCTTGAGGAAATAGCCGAACCGTTGACCACTCATCGCCGCCTGTACCGTTTCAGCAATGGCACGGGCCGAAATGCCAAGCGCATTGGCGCGATCCCGGTCGATGCGGATCTCAACCTGCGGCTGGTTGAATTTCAGGTCGACATTGGTCGCAGCGAGCTCGGTTCGGTCGCGAGCGGCTTCCAGAAATGCAGGAACGACCTCCCGCAGCCGTTCGAAGTCGGGATGTTCCACCACGAACTGCACCGGCAGACCCCAACCACCGGTGCTGATCGATGCCGGCTGGCGCACAAAGATTTCGGCCCCGGGGATAGCGTTGAGGGCGGAACCGAGCGCTTGGGCAATGGCGTTTTGCGAACGTTCCCGTTCCGCGGAGCTGCTCAAGGCGAGCCGGGAAAAACCGGTATTGATCGTCGTGGCTGCGCCGAAACCCGGAGAGGTGACAGAGATCAATGCCTGCCGCTCGGGCACCGTCTCGCTCACCACCGCATCCACCTCATCCATAATCGACCGCATGTAATCAAAATTAGCCCCCTGCGGACCGGTAATCGAAAGCACAAGAAGATTACGATCGTCGGTCGGAGCGAGCTCCTGAGGCAGGGCGCGGAAGAGCAAAATAAGCAGCCCCAGCGCAACGACATAAACTGGCAGGGCGATCCACGGATGCGCCAAAAAAGGTCGGAGAGCCCGTTTGTAGCCATTATTCAACCACAAAAAAAACGGTTCGGTTTTTCGATGGAAGGCAGGCGGCTGCTCACGCTTCTTGAGAATACGCGTGCACAGCATCGGCGCCAGGGTCAGAGCGATGAACGAAGAGATGACCACCGCTCCCGCCAAAGTCAGCCCGAACTCGCGGAAGAGCACGCCGGTGAGTCCTCCCAGGAAGATGATTGGGGCAAAAACCGCGACGAGCGCCAAGGTGGTGGCAATAATTGCCAGGAAGATTTCACGAATGCCTTGGATCCCGGCTTCGTGAGGTTCCATTCCACCTTCGATCTTGGTGTAGATGTTTTCCAAGACGATTACGGCATCGTCCACCACCAATCCAATTGCGAGGACGAGGCTCAGTAGCGTCAATACGTTGATTGAAAACCCTGCCACCCACATGACAAAGCAGGCCCCAATCAGGCTGACTGGAATGGTGATGAGGGGAATGAGCGCCGAGCGGACTTCGCGCAAAAAGAGATAAATTGTCAGGCAGACCAAGGCGAGCGCTAGGAGGAGCGTCTGCCGGACTTCTGTGATCGAATCCCGGATAAAGATGCTCGTGTCGAAGCCAATGCCGAGATTGATGTCGGGCGGAAGGTCGGCCTCGATCGCGCGCAGCCGCCGGTAAAATTCATCCACGATTTCAATTTGATTGGCGTCGGCTTGAGGCCGGATGACGACGCCCACCATTTGCACGCCGTCCCTCTTGAGTTGGGTTCGCTCGTTGAGCGGACCAATGCGTGCCAGCCCGACATCACGAAAGCGCACCACCTGTTCGCCATCCCGTTTGATAACGATGTTGTTGAAGTCTTCCGGGTTGTCTCCCAACCGGCTGAGCGTACGGACCATGAGTTGCACTTCATTGCTGTCGAGGTCTCCAGACGGAAGTTCTGCATTCGCTGCTCCCACTGCATTGCGGATGTCGGTCGGGGTTAGCCCGTAGGCATTGAGTCGATCGAGGTCGAGCCAGAGTCGCATGGCGTATTCCTTGCTCCCCCAGATGTCGACGCGGCCCACGCCGGAGATGGTTTCCAGGCGTGATTTGAAAATGTTGTCCGCCAGCTCCGTCAATTCGAGTAGATCGCGCTCATTGCTTTGAATATTGAGAAAGACAATCGGGTCTCCGTCGGCATCCGCCTTTTCGACCGTTGGAGGATCCGCGTCGTCCGGCAGGCGGCCCAGCGCCGAGGCTACGCGGTCGCGCACATCATTGGCGGCGCGGTCGAGGTCGTCACCCAGCGCGAACTCGATCCGGATGGTGCTTCGGCCTTCACGACTGACGGAGGTCAGGGTTTTGATCCCGGAAACCGTGTTGATGGCTTCCTCCAGCGGCTCCGTGATCTGGTTTTCCATGACCGCGGCATCCGCGCCGGGATAGGAAGCGACCACGGAAATCACGGGGCGCTGCGAGAGCGGAAATTCGCGGACTCCCAACTGTCGAAAGCCAAGGATTCCGAAGATGACGATGGTGATGGCGAGCACGGTGGTAAACACCGGCCGGTGGATGGAGACGGAAGATAGGCTCATGACTTACTCCGCGCCGGTGATTCCTTCTGGTCGTTTAACGATCCGGATGGCTCCGCCGTCTGTCAGATTTTGCCCACCGCGAACGATAACCGCGTCACCTGCCTGCAAGCCTTCAATGATTTGCACTTCTTCGCGGGTTCGGATGCCGAGGGTAACGTTACGCCGTACCGCCTTCCCGTTTTCGGCCAGAAACAAATAAGCTGAAGCTTCATCGCGGAGCACTGCCATTGCCGGAATCATCAGTGCGTCGGGGAACTCCTCGAGAGGAATGGTGACGCGGGCAAAGTTGCCCGGAAGCAACTTCCCGTCCGGATTGGGAACGGCGGCGCGAAATTGGATTGTGCGTGTTTCGATGTCGACCTGCGGTGCCCGGGCGAGAATTGTGCCGTTGAAGGGGGCAGGAAAACCGCGGACTTCCAGGATGATCTCTGTTCCTTCGGTGATGCGTCCTTGATAACGCTCCGGGACCGATAGATCAAGTTGCAGCGTCGCTTCGGATTGGAGCGTGGAGAGCGTATCTCCGGGCCCCACATACGCGCCGAGGCTAACTTCCCGCAGGCCCAGCCGCCCGTCGAACGGTGCCCTGATTTCGGTGCGGTCGATCCGAGCCCGGATCAACTCGATTTGTGCTTCCAGCTGGTTCAAGCGGCTACGGGCGGTATCGAAAGACTCCTGAGGCACTGCATTGCGCGCCACCAGATCTTCCTGACGGCGGAACGTCCGGGCCGCCAGATCCCGTTCGGCTTCGATTGCTGCCAGCTCCGCTAGCAAGGGCGCGTTGTCCAGCTTGACCAGAAGATCTCCTTGTTGGACCAGCGCGGCATCACGGAGGTAAAGTTCGACCACGCGTCCGGTGGTTTCCGGCTGAATCGTGATCCGGTCCACGGCTCGCAATGTTCCATTGGCGACAACGGTTGAACTGAGTGCGGAGGGTTCAATCTGCAAGGTGGTGACTGCCGTCGGGGGCCGTTGTCCGCGCCGGCCTCCCTCACCCGAACCCTCTGCTGCAATCAGCCCGGATAACCGAGGCCAGAGCAGAGCTCCAGCCGCAATCAGTAAAATCAGTAGGCCCGAAAACGTTCGCATTCCCCGCATCCGGTGAAAGTGCCACACTCTCATTCCCGCGCGCAACTGCTTTGAGGCGATGATTGCGGGCGCATAGCGATCCCGCGTTATTCATGAATCTGCGGCCTAATCTTTTCGCCGGGGCGCTGCCCACAGCACGACTGCGTTCGCGAGAACGCCTGGCAGAAGCCCATCAATCTCCCACGGCGAGTTCAGCCCCCAGGACCAGAGAAGGTTTACGGCCACACCCGCAGTTGCTGCCGCCACAAAGTATTGCCAGCGAGTCCGGCAGCCAAAGAGTGCGGCTACCAGTGGAATCAGAATGACGGGAGCCCAAAAATTATAGGCGTAAAAGAGGATTTCGAGCAGCCCTTCAATCGAGATGGCGACTACCACCGCTCCGAGTCCTCCCAGCGCTGTCGTGAAGCGTGCGAGGGTTAATTCCGCTGCGGGTGTCAGCGGATTGCGCGTGCGCAGGGGCTTGACGACATCATGAGAAAACGCAACGGCTGCGCTGTTGAGAAAGGAGTCTGCGGACGACATCGATACCGAAAGAATGCCCGCAATGATGATTCCTTTTAGTCCGATGGGAACCACCTGATCGACCACAAAGGGAATCGCATTGCTCGTGTTTTCCAGATCCGGGGCCATGGCAAAGGCAACCAGACCGATGGCACCCGTAATGAAAAAGAAGGGAATCGACATGAGCCCGCTCCACAATGTTCCCCGGGCAACTTTTTCGGGAGAACCGATCATCAACCGCTGCAGATAGGGTGGCACCAGCGTTTCGCCCAACATGAAGACGAGAAAAAGGGAAATGAATGCCGGAACGGTCATGTTTGAGAAAAGGTCCCAATGCCCCTCGGGTGCCGCGCGGATAATCTCACTTGGACCGCCTACCGCCAGCACGCCGAGCACCAGGATGAGTGGCAGGCCAAAGAATAGAAGGGCAAACTGCACCATGTCGGTCAGCACCACCGCCCGCATTCCACCGAAGGTCGAATAGACGATCAGCAATCCGCAGCCCAAACCGATTCCGATCAAAGGTGACATCCCAAGGAATACTTCAAAGACGGCACCCATGGCCCCGACTTGTGCCCCGACAATCGCAATGCAGAGCAGCATGCCGAACACGCCAGTCATCACTTTGCCCGGTTTTCCATACGCTTCACCCACGATATCGCCCGCCGAAAGCGCTTCGGGAAAATGGCGCATGCGCGGAGCAATGACGAACGCGACAATGATCTCCTTCAAGCTGAAGCCCCAGATCGCGACAATATTGACGATCCCGATGGCGTAGACGGTGGCCGCATTGCCCATCGTGAATCCGCCACCGATGTACGAAGCGGATAAGGTCGCAAAAACAACCAGCGCTCCGTAGCGGCCACCCGCTACAGAAAACTGCTTCATGTCACGAACCTTGCTGCCCGCGCGTAAACCCAGCGCCAGGATTACGAGAAAATAGCCGACGATTAAGAGAGAATCGATAATATGCATGAGAGAGAGAAACCTGCCGCAGTCAGACCAAGCTGGAAATGCGGCGCAAGGAAAGTTTCGCCGTAAGGTTTAGGTTTGGATAGCCGCCTAATCTGCTTCGGGGTGAGGAAAATACGCACGTGCAGGATGCAGCAATCGAATGGATCCGCTCTTGGCGTAAAACTGCGCAATACCCTAATTTTGGGTGGCGGGATATTCCGGCTCACGTTGAGGTGGAAGATCACGTGCGCGGTCACGTTCCTGCATGATCTGGCTTCAACGTAATTATTTCACCCTGATGCTGCTGGCGGCTGTGGCTTTGGGATTTCTTCTGCCGGAAGGCGGCATGCGGGGCGGCTGGCTGCGGAGCGAAATAACCACGCTCTTGGGCGTCATGCTGTTGTTTCTGATCCAAGGACTCAGCCTGCCGACACGAGCCCTTGCCGCCGGTATGCTCAGCTGGCGGCTGCATGCTTTTGTGCAGCTCTGGAACTTCCTCTTTACTCCGGCCATCATCTGGGGAATGACTCTGGTGCTCGATTCGTTGCTCAATCCTGCAGCTTGGGACGGATTCTGGTATCTGGCGATTCTGCCGACGACTGTTTCATCCGCCGTCATCCTGACCACACTGAGCCGGGGAGATACTGCCGGAGCGGTATTCAACACAACCTTGGCCAATGTGCTCGCGGTTTTTATCGTGCCACTCTGGACTGTGGCGCTGTTCTCCCTCAGTGGGAGTGTGGAAACGGTCGATCTGGAGGCACTGCTCTGGAATTTGGCGCAGCTGATTCTGCTGCCGCTGCTTCTGGGGCAATTGTTGCGCCCGTGGGTGGCCCCGATGGTTTTGTTTCAGAGGGCCAGCCGCTGGTTCAAGATAACCGGAAACGGGATTATAGCATTTATTGTGTATGCGACCTTTTCCAACAGTGTGGTGGATGCCAGCTGGTCGGAGCATGGGCTTGGACTGGTGCTGAAAATCCTGCTCTTGGTCGTTCTCTTTGTTGCGGTGACGGCCGGGCTGGTGTGGTGGAGTTCACGACTGGTCGGGCCAAAGCTACCACTGCGTATCGCCGCATTCTACTGTGCGTCCCAGAAATCCCTCGCCACTGGCATCCCAATGGCCAACGCGATCTTTGCCGGGGCAGTGGCTGCCGGTGAAATTGACCTCGGTATGATCATGCTACCACTGCTGTTGTGCCACCCGCTGCAGCTGTTGCTGGGAAGTTACCTGACGGGTCCGCTCGCGCGTCAGGTGGCCATTGAAGCAAGGGAAGCGTCTCCCGGGTCCGTCAGGGAGCGGCAGGAAAATTGACGTAGCGCCTCATAGGTCGCGATTCCGACGCTGGTGGAGAGATTAAGAGAGCGCAGCGGCTGTTTGCTGAAGCGGGGGAGCGTCAGTTTGCGCTCGGCTGACGTCCGGTCGTGTAGCCATTGGGGGCAACCGGCGCTTTCGCTGCCAAACAGCAACCCGTCACCATCTTCAAAATGGGCGTCCCAATGGGCGCGGGCGCCCCGTGTCGTAAACATCCAGATACGCTCCGGTTCGGGTGCCTCAGGGCTGCCGAGAAAAGATTCCCAATCGTCGTGATAGTGCACGTCGAGTACTTTCCAATAATCCATTCCGCTGCGCTTGAGGTGGCGGTCAGTCACCGTAAAACCGAGGGGTCGAATCAAATGCAAACGCGCTCCGGTATAGGCGCAGAGCCGTCCGACATTGCCCGTGTTTTGCGGGATCTCCGGATTGAACAGAATGAGGTGAAGCATTTTTTTAAAACGCTGAAAGTGGAGCATCACAGATGCGCTTTGACCATTCGCTGCGTCTCACGAAGGTCCTCCTTGCGCTTAATGTCCTCTCGTTTGTCGTACTGCTTTTTGCCTCGGGCCAGAGCGATTTCCACTTTCATCAGGGCTTTTTTAAAATACATCCGGGTGGGGATGACAGTGAGCCCACCGGTTTGCACGGCGTGCGTCCACTTAAGGATCTGCCGTTTATTCATCAGCAGCCGGCGCGGGCGGGTGGGCTTGTGGTTGGCGAAGTTGCCGAACACGTACTCGGCGATGTGCGCGTGGTAGAGCATCGGTCCTTTGGCCTCAAACCGCACGAAGGCGTCATTGATCTGCGCGGGACCATTGCGCAAGGACTTGATCTCGGTCCCCGTCAGTACGATGCCGCACTCCAGCGTGTCTTCGAGAAAATAGTCGCGCTGGGCGCGGCTGTTGCGGGACTCCTTGTAACGCGGTTTATCCGTTTTCTTGGCCATCGATGGAGACAAAAAACGCCGGAATAGCCGGCGTTGCGAAATTGAAATGAAGAAACCTTAGTCGCCTAGGCCTCGTCTTCTTCCGGTTCGTAGAGCTCGTAAGTAATCTTACCTTTGATCACCTCAAGCAGTGCGGTGTCTTCCGGGCTGAGGCGTTCCAAGGATTCGACCAGAGGTTTCTGGCCATACTTGAGCTGTTTTACCCGGCGCGAAACCACGTTGATGAGGATGTTCGGGTCGGGGATGACCTTTTGCGCTTGTTTGATGTATTCGTCTCTCACTGCTGCTTTCGGGCTGATTGGAAAATGAGTCTGATACGGGCCAAACGAGCGAATGTGCGCGACTGGGGCAACCGGCGCAAGGTAGAAATGTGCGGTGGATCACCTCGTCACCTCGTTGTTGGAGTGTGACTAAAAGTGCAGGTAAGCTTGATGCGCCGCTGGAGCTGATGGGAGTGAGACGCTCGATTGCCCGCAGGGCACCCTCTATGTCGCCGTTCATCGCAGGCGATCAAGGCGTCGCGGAAAGGACGTCTCTGCGCCCTTTTTATGGCCTGTTGAAAACTGAAAACGACGGAGGGTTTGTCGGCGGGCGCTTGCGGAGCAGTGGCATCCTCTGAGGTGGCTTCACCCGGTCCTCGTCGAGTAGACCGGCGTAGATCACGTATTCACTCACGGCTTCTTCGCGGGCTCAGCGCAGCGAAAGCAGATTCTCGTTGGTAACATCAATTTCCGCGCGTAGCGCCGCCTCCATTTCTTCCGGTGAAACGTGCACGCTGCTTCCGGTCGAGGGTCTCGGGAAATCCAAACGCAACTGCTTGGGCGATGAAAAACGACTGGTGCCAGCTGCTTCCCTGCCATGTCATGAGAGCGTAATATAAGCGGCTGGAAATGCAATTTGGAGCGACTGCGTGAGTGTCGGAGCGTTATCCTCCGAGCTGTGTCAGGTATTCAAAATACTGGCTGTAGACGCGCACCACGGCCAGACCCACCATCAAGGCCACGATAACGATGAGAATTTTGGGATACCAAAAGGCGGCTGAATGCAGTGCATGTTGGGCTTCTTCTTCTGCCTGACGAGTCAGGATTGCCAGCGATCGATCCAGCCCGCCGGTTCGTTCTCCGCTGCGGTAGAGGTCTGCGAATCCCGGTGGAAGCCCTCTGATTTTTTCGAGAAGGTCTCCGGGAGGTTGGCCGCGATCGATTTCGGGAAGCAGGTCTAGCAGCCTTGGGGTCAGCAATGGATCATCACAAACCAAAGCGGCCCCACCGAATGCTTCGCGAATCGGTTGGCCGGCACTGAGAAAGGCTTCCAAGCTCCAAGTGAAGCGGGCGAGGCTGCGTGCCTTGGCGTATCGCCTCAGTCCGGGAATGATGGATTGCAGGCGGCGGCGAGTTACCGGCAACCAGCGCGCCAAGGTAAGAGCCACGATCACGGCTATCCAAAAAAGAGCCACTGCTGCACCCATGTTAAAAAAGTAGCGGGTGCTATCAAAATGAAACCCGGTGGTTTCCGAGAATGAAAGTGCCGTCGGAATCGGTGCAAAGATCAATGCCCCATGAAGGACAATCAGAGGATAGAGGCAGGCCACGAGTGCGCTGTGCAACTGCTTGGAGAGGCTGCGGTGCTGGGTGGCCAGCCGATCACAGACTTCAGACATGCGGCCACTTTGGGCGGCTGCGGAAAGAAGATAACGGTCTGCAACCGAGAGCCAGTTTGGAACCTGTTCCAGCACGCGATCCAGCGATTCTCCCGCGATGAGGCGATTGGTCATCCGAATGCGGTCCTCCGCCGGAGGGCCGGAACTGTCCCGCAGCGCGTCCGGAAGACCCATGCCTGCGGCGGTACGTTGGCTTAGTTGCAGATACCATCGTGCCAGATCCCGGTGACTCACGCGGCTCAAGGAAATCATTCCCGGAAACATGCATAACCTGAAGCCCGTTGACGATGGAAAATCGCAGAGCAAACATTGCCAGGGTCTGCAGGGAACGCATGCTCGGGTCATGCGAATCGTCCGCGTCCTGACCGATACCGGGATCATTACCTGGGCAGAAGAAAATCCTGATGGTGTGTTGCGGCGGATCGCGGGCAGCCTCTGGGAGTCCTTTGATGTGACGGACGAAGTTGTTGTGGCGGAACAACTACTGGCTCCTGTGCGTCCCCCGGTTATCATTGGCATTGCCCAAAATTACCGGGCGCACGCCCAGGAGATGGGGAGTCCATTGCCGGTGCGTCCGGTTTTTTTCATGAAAACACCAACCAGCGTTCAGGATCCCGGGAAACCAATTCACCTCCCGCGGACCTTGCGCAGTGATAAAGTGGACTACGAAGCTGAACTGGCGATCGTTATTGGGCGGACGTGCCGTAACGCAACTCCCGAAGATGCGCTCGATTTTGTATTGGGATATACAATTGGCAACGATGTCAGCGCGCGCGACTGGCAAAAGGAGTGGGGCGGTGGTCAATTCTGCCGGGGAAAAACCTTTGATACATTTTGTCCGCTGGGTCCGGCGGTGGTCACCCGCGACGTTCTCGGTGAGGCTCGAAACCTGCGAATCCGCTCGGAAGTAAATGGAGAATCGCGCCAGAACTCGTCTACCTCCGACATGGTTTTCGACGTGGCCACCTTGGTCAGTTTTGTCAGCGGAAGCACCACCTTGCCGGCAGGCACAGTGATTCTCGCCGGAACACCGGCCGGAGTCGGCAGTGGCTTCAATCCCCCGCGTTTTCTGGCCGCAGGTGACACCGTGACTGTCGAAATCGAAGGTATCGGCCGCCTGAGTAATCCGGTTGAAGAAGAGCCGCGGGATGGACCGCGACCCTTCCAAAGAAGGAAACTTTAGACGACTCCTTGCTCCAGCATCGCGTCGGCAACTTTAATAAAGCCGGCAATGTTGGCACCTTTGGAATAGTTGATGAAGCCGTCCGCTTCGCGCCCGTGCTCGATACAAGCATGATGGATTGACTGCATGATGGCATGCAACCGTGAGTCCACTTCGGGAGCGGTCCAGGAGAGCCGAAGTGAGTTTTGGGTCATTTCGAGCCCGCTGGTGGCGACACCACCTGCATTGGATGCTTTGCCGGGAGCGTAGAGAATGCGTGCTTCATGAAAGACATCCACCGCTTCGTTCGTTGACGGCATGTTGGCACCTTCCGCCACGCAGATGCAGCCGTTGTTCACCAGGGTTTTTGCGTCGTCAGCATCGAGTTCGTTTTGCGTCGCGCAGGGCAGGGCGATGTCACACGGCAGGTGCCAAGGGCGTTGCCCTTCGAAGAAATCGAGGCCCTGTGCTTCAGCAAATTCGCGGATCCGACCCCGGCGCTCGTTCTTGAGTGCCATGATTTCCTGCAGCTGTTCGGCCCTCAGCCCCTTGGGGATATGAACGGTGCCATCGGAGTCGGACAAGGACACCACCCGCGCGCACAGCTCAATGCATTTTTCGGCGGCATACTGGGCAACGTTACCCGATCCGGAAATCGCGACTCGTTTGCCATCAATAACGTCTTCGCGTGTATGCAGCATTTCCTCGGTAAAGTAGACACAGCCGTAGCCGGTGGCTTCGGGACGGATCAAGCTGCCGCCGTAGCTTAACCCTTTTCCGGTAAAGGCGCTGGTAAAGTGGTTGTGCAGCTTTTTGTAGTAGCCGTACAAATACCCGATTTCCCGGCCGCCCACGCCAATGTCTCCGGCGGGTACATCGGTGTCCGCGCCAACGTGACGAAAAAGCTCGGCCATGAATGCTTGGCAAAAACGCATCACCTCGCCGTCACTTTTGCCTTTAGGGTTGAAATCCGAACCGCCTTTGCCGCCGCCCATCGGGAGCGTCGTCAGGGAATTTTTCAGCGTTTGTTCGAAGGCGAGGAACTTGAGCACACCGAGGCTTACCGTCGGGTGGAAACGCAAGCCGCCCTTGTAGGGGCCGATTGCACTGTTCATTTGAACGCGGAAACCACGGTTGACCCGAACTTGGCCCGCATCATCTACCCAAGGGACGCGAAACGTAATCGTCCTTTCGGGCTCAACCAGCCGTTCCAGCAAGCCATCCTGAGCGTATCGCGGATTATCCTCGATGAAGGGCCAGAGGCTGAGAAGAACTTCTTCGACTGCCTGATGAAACTCCGGCTGGTGCGGATCGCGCTGTTTGAGTCGTTCTAGAAAAGAATCGAGGGAGGTTTTCATGCTGTGAGGTTGGTTGAGAGTGGAGAGGCCGTGCTGTCTACTGGCTCTTTTATCGGAAAAACCCGAGGGAACTGTATTTTTCCGTGAGACTTTACAAATTAGAAGCCGGCCCTTCAGCGGGGATTAAAGAATGTGACGGGATTTCAGTCCGTGATTTTCAGGAAAAGGTAAAAGACGGTGCCGTTAGGCGGAGCTAATGCAAGCGATCGCTGCATGGGTTCGCAATTAATAGCCTGCAATGCGCGCTCCCGACGCCCCAGGCTTAATGGGCGTTGCTCCTCCCGGCGGCGACCAAGTGATGAACCGCTTCCACGAAATGCATGTATTCGACGTAAGCGGCTACAAATGCACGCCCAGACTCCAGATCGGTGGATGCCCTTTCCCGGCGGAGTACTTCGTCAAAGCGCGTGAGGATGCCCTCACTGACGGCAGTCCCGATCTGTTTTGCCAGGTCTTGTGCCGTTCCGGAGCTTAGGGCATGGTCTGCCAGCTGCACGGCGGGATCGATCTGTCCTGCGGGCTGTAGTCCTCGATAGGGTGCACCTTCGCCGGCACGATGGATGCGAACCAGTGTTTCAAGAAACCAGGTTTCGGCCAGGCTACCGGCGGCGGGTGTTCCTTCCTTGGAAACCCTTTGGGCGCGCTCAAAAGCCAGTGTGATTTCATCGGCATGATCAGCGGAAACCCATTTTAGCAGCGGGGTAACGTCGCCCGCCGTGAAGGCGACTCGGGCCTCGGTCACCAACGGGCCGTCAACTGCGTCGCAATGTGCTCCGAGTGAAGCCGTCCAGGAGAGGCAGGCAAAGAGAGCGATGACAATCGGGCCGGAAACGTTTTTGTATCGGTTCATGGTGACAACCTTACCGCCTCGGACTGCAGCGCGCATTGATCTGCGTCAAGGTGCGGCAAGCCTGCATGCTCTACGATGGCTGGCATGAATAGTTCACGTGTTGTCGCCGCGATTGCGTCGGAGCCCTACCGGCTGTTGTTTCCCTTGGGTGTGGGCGCGGGCTTGATCGGAGTCGCGCTGTGGCCGTTGTGGTTGGCCGGCTGGATCGAATTTTATCCTGGGCTCGCCCACGTGCGCATCATGATTGAAGGCTTTTTTGGTGCTTTTATTTTCGGATTTTTGGGAACGGCGGGCCCTCGCATGCTTGAGGTGCCGTCGTTTTCGTGGCGTTTCTGGGCGGGGGCGGTCGCGGTCTGGATCGGAGCCCAACTCGCATCGCTGCAAAATGCTCATGACTGGGCGGAGGCCGGATTCATCGTTGTTTTGGCAATGCTGCTCACAGGTATGGCCAAACGGTTTCCGCAGCGCGCGGGTTTGCCGCCTCCTGGATTTTTGCTTGTGTTGATCAGCCTGGTGCTGGCGATTCCGGCCGCATTGACCCAAATGCCGTTGCTCCATCAATGGGTGGCTGGCCTTCCCGTGATTGTGCCGTTGGCTGGGCGCGCTTTCCTCGTGGAAGGATTCGTGCTCCTTCCCATCCTTGGTGTGGCCCCATTTTTTCTCGGAAGGTTTGGAGGGCTTCCCCCGCGACACCTGCCCGGCGACATCCGAACCGCGGATGCGCTCTGGCGACGCCGAGCCCTCGCATGTGGCGGACTAGGATTGGTGCTGGCCGTCGCGATTATTGCAAAGGCGGTGGGTTGGCCACGAGTCGGTGCCGCTTTTCAGGCGGCGATCACCGCCGGATTTGTTTGGACGCAGGTGCCGTTTCGTTATCGCAAGCCGGTGCCCACCATCGGACGGCTGGCCCAGATCGCGTTGATTTGTCTGGTCTTGGCTCCCCTCCTGGAGGCATTTTGGCCGGGCGAGCGGCTGGCTTGGCGCCACCTCCTCGTGATCCCTGGCTTTCAATTTGTTCTCGCGACGGTGGGAACTTGGGTGATCTTTGCTCATGCAGGACACCGTGAACGCTGTGCCCGCCGCTGGCCCGCACTCGGTATTATCGGCGGGCTCTGGTTGACTGCGGCAATTTGCCGCATGGCGGCGGAGACGTCGTCTGCCATCTACAACAGCCATCTGGTTTACGCCGCTATTCTCTGGATCGCCGCCAGCCTCTGGTGGCTGTGTCTGTTGTTACCGCGGCTGCGGGAAGAAGGCTGATCCTGTTGGCAGAACCATGTTCAACAACCTAACGGCAGGGGCAATCATCTGCCTTCATCAGGTAGAGTTGGCAGCTGCCATCAGGTTGTTCCTGTTCCTCCCAGATGATCCCTTGTGCTTCGAGGTGTTCGAGTAACGGGGTGGGCCGGTGGGGAAGGTGGACGATCAGGCAGTGCCCGGGTGCAAGTTCGGCCAGTGCATCGGTGGTTCGGATAAAGGGCTCCGGCGGTGGTGCCTGCCGCAGGTCAAGATAACGTGGAACCGCGGGATCGGCCATTTTCGTGATCGTGATTCGAAACACGCTACCTTCGGAGACCGTCGTGTGTGCCGCACCCCAAGCTCGCAAATGATCGTAGAGCGGCACGGGCTCGAAGGGTGCCAGCAGATCGAACGAATCGCCCGGGGCCAGCCCGTGAACCCGTTCCTCAATGATGGGGAACGGGCTTTGACCGCTGGCGAGCAGTGCCCGCAGATCCAATTCGTTACCTGAAGCTTTCATCGGCACAGTATAGATGTCGGCGTCAGCCGCTTCCTTGACTCTGATCAAGCGTCCTTGAAAATAGCGGGATGGCCACCCCGAAAAGTTCTTTGCGGGCGATCGCACTGCGCTCGACCCTCAAACAGTGCCCACTCTTTCTGGGGTTGGACGATGCCTCGCTTGCCGACGTGGCGGAAACCTGCGTGGTCCGCGGGCTCCAGAAGGGAGAATATCTGTTTCGCGAAGGTGATCCGGCGCTGGGCTTTTTTGTCGTTCAATCCGGTGCCATCAATGTCCATCGGGTAACCGCAGAGGGGCAGGAACAAGTCCTCCGGGTTTTCCGGCCGTTTGCTTCGTTCGCAGAAATTGCGCTGTCTTCGACCGAACGTTATCCGGCCGACGCGGTGGCGGTTCAACCGTCACAGGTGCTCTTGATTCAACGTGCTCCCTTGCGTGAACTGATCCAGCGCAATCCTGATATTGCCTTTCACATCATCTCATCAATGAGCCATCACCTTCGGCACCTTATCCAGATGTTCGAGGATCAGAAATTCAAGGACATCGAAAGTCGGCTCGCCAATTGGCTGCTGCGCCACGCAAGAGCTGCTGAGTTGAGTGAGCCGATTCTGGTGGAGTTGGATACCTCCAAGAAGTTGCTCGCAAATCAGTTGGGTGTCGCCAGCGAGACGTTGTCCCGCGCCTTAGCCAAGTTCCGTGAGGCCGGTTGGATCCAGGTTGAAGGGCCCCGTATCGAAATTCTCGATCCTGAGTCTTTGCGGGAAGTGATCCGTTCGGCGAGTTGAGCGTGCAAAGACGCTGTTGTAGCGGGATTTTCTTGGGAGAAATCGCATCTGTGTTCTATCTCGTAAGGTAGTTTATGGCCATCCTCCGCGTCTCTTTCTTCCGCCGTTCGCTACCTGTTCTGGGTTCGCTTCGACTAACCGTGGTTCTCCTCGTGTTCTCGGCGATGCTTACATTTCTCGCCACGATGGCCCAGACGGAGTTGGGCATCTGGGAGGTGATGAGTCGTTACATTCGGACATGGTTTGTCTGGCATGAGCTGCCGTGGTTTGAACGCCCGATGCCGATCTTTCCGGGAGGCTGGATTTTAGGTGGGTTGCTCTTGATCAACCTGTTCGCGGCGCACCTCAGTCGTTTTCGCGGACGGTGGACCCGGCAGGTGCCTCTGATTTGCATCCACGGAGGCATTGCTCTGTTGCTGGTTGGCGAATGGGTAACTGCTTTTTTCGCGACCGAAGCCAATCTTGTTCTGAATGTCGGTGAAAGCCGTGGATTTACGGAACGCCCGCGTCAAGCCGAGCTCGCTATTGTCGACGTGACAGATGCCGAACAAGACATGGTGTGGGCCGTTTCGGAAAGCGTGCTGGCCGCGGGCGAAACACTGGTTCACCCGGCAGCGGACCTGCGTGTGGAGGTCGTTGAGTTTTTCCAGAACAGCCGGGTGTTTCTCCTGCCGCCCGAACATGTCGCTGCTCCGGCTGATCACACGGTGGCCGAGGAAGGCTTGGGGCCGCGCTTGCGTTTTGAGCGCGCTGACCCAGTGGTGACAACCGATGGTCGAAACGTAGTCAGCGCCGTCGTCACTATTTCTGTGGGAGGCGAGGCGATCGGCTCTTGGGCCGTTTCCACTGCGGTGGCTGATCCGCAGGAATTCAGTGTGGGCGATCGACGGTTCACGATCGCGATGCGCCCGGAGCGCACTTATCTAGGTTACCAATTTCACTTGCACGAATTTGTCCACGAACGTCACCCCGGAACCCAAATTCCCAGCCATTTTTCCAGCCGCTTGCAGCTGATGAATCCTGAAACGGGCGAAGACCGGGAAGTGCGTATTTCGATGAACCAGCCTCTGCGCTACGCCGGCCGCACCTTTTATCAGGCCAGTTATGCCAATAACGATCAAACGTCCATCCTCCAGGTGGTGCGTAACCCGGGATGGCTGTTGCCTTACCTCGCCTGCATCGTGGTGACGGTTGGCTTGATCTGGCAGTTTGTGAATCGGTTGGGGCAATCGACCCGCCGCCGGGACAAGAGGGTTGCGGCAACGGTCAGTCGTGCTCCCGTTGGGCGCCTGGATACTGCCGGATGGGGGCTCTGCGGATTGGCGGGTCTCTGGATTATAATCGGGTTGTTTCCAGTCCACCCCGACAATCAACCGGATCTGGATCGATTTGGCTCACTGCCGGTATTTTCCGAGGGACGCTTGAAGGCGATGGAATCCATGGCGCGTGGTTATTTGCGGACGATCCACGGCAAAGCGTCCGTGGAAACACCCGAGGGTGAAACGCTTGATGCGCGCGCATGGTTGCTCAAGGTGTGGGCTGAGCCGGACGAAGCGGACGCGCTGCCGGTTTTTACCGTCTTCCATCCTGAGGTTCTTTCACTTCTGCAACGGCCGGAGAGTGGCCGCGAGGTCTTGGCTTTCAATGACTTCAGACCTTACGGACAAACAATCGAACAATCGGTGCGCCAAGCCACTGAGGTTCCGCGGGAGGAACGGAGTACTTACGAAAAAGCCATTCTGCAACTGGACTATGTGCTGACGCTTTATTGGCGGCTGCGCCACAGCCTGCATCTCGGCTCCCCTGAGATGCTGGGGGAGATGATTGAAGACCACGAACAGATCGTTCGCCCGGCGCTGCAAAGCCCTCGCGATTTGGAAGGGCAACCTTCAGATCCGGCGGTGGATCAAGTCCTCGATGCGGAGGTAATGCGCTATTCGGTGCTGGCTGATTTCGGGCAGGTTCGCCCTGTGCCCTATCGAAGTGCTCAAGGGCCACGGGGCGAGTGGGTCACGATGGGAGACGCCTTTACCCGGGGACTACAGGCCGATGCCCTCTCGCCGGTGGCCTCTCACTATCGGGATGTTTTGGAAGCATGGGCTCGTGGTGATGTGCTCGCTTTCAATGCTGCAGTGAAGACGCTGCACGGGTGGATGGGCGCGTGGTTCCCGGCGGCGACACAGCGCGCTGAAGTAGAGGCAAAGTTCAACCGCCTCGATTTGTTTATGAAGGGCATGGTTCTCTACGTGAGCGCGTTTTTGTTGATCGCCCTATCGTGGCTTACGACTCCGCGTTTGCGAGGATGGGCCTTGGGCCTTGCTGTAGTTGCTTTGCTCGCACACACCCTGGGGCTGGGGATTCGCATGTATCTGCAAGAGCGCCCGCCGGTTACCAGCCTCTATGCCTCGGCCATCTTCGTCGGATGGATTGGAATGATTTTTTCTCTGATTGTGGAACGATGGCTGAAAAATGGCCTCGGTTTGGCGGCTGGAACCCTGCTCGGCTTTTCAACGTTGATCATTGCCCACAACCTTGGCGGTGACGGGGACACGATCGAGGTGATGCGCGCCGTGCTGGACTCAAACTTCTGGCTGGCTACGCATGTGGTGGTAATTACCATTGGTTACGCCTCGGTTTATGTCGCCGGCTTCCTCGCTATTGCCTACCTGATCGCACGTTTGTTGCCGTCCGCCCGGGTGCGGGAAACGCTTAAACCCCTCAGTGGTGCGGTCTATGGTGTAGTCTGTTTTGCGCTGCTTTTCAGCTTTGCAGGCACCGTCCTTGGTGGCATTTGGGCGGATCAATCTTGGGGTCGCTTCTGGGGCTGGGATCCGAAGGAAAACGGCGCGCTGCTCATCGTCATCTGGATGGCAATCATCCTCCACTTGCGGGTGGGGCGGATCGGAAACGAGCGTCTGCTGATGGCCTGCGCTGTGTTTGGCAACGTGGTGGTCGCATTCTCCTGGTTTGGAGTCAACATGCTAGGAGTCGGTCTTCATTCCTATGGATTCATGGAAGGCGCACCGCTCTGGCTCACGATCTTCAGCGTCAGCCAGTTGCTCTTGATCGGGCTGGCCCTGGTGCCCGACTCAAAGACCGCGTCGGCCAGCTGACCCGTTCATGAGGGAGGCAACGCGGCGCGGCTATCGGGAATCTTCACTTTGATGCTCGGGATGCACGGCGTCGGTGCGTGCACTTCCGGAGCCGGGATAGCCCTCGTCGCCCACTTTATTGTAGAGCGCCCCCGGTTGCATTTTGGCCTCCCGGGCCTGAGCCGTTTCGATCCATTGAGGAACGACGGTTTGGAGGAACACTTCTTTCTTCTCGTGAAGCACTTCCATATCGAGGCCGACAAATTCCTGCGCCTGGGCCTTGGTCGAAAGATCGGGCATTTCCACCGGCTCGGTCACGCCATGCCGCGCAAGGATGCGTGTGAGGAGACGGCGCGCTTCTCCCGTTTTATCAATGGAGGTGCCGAGAATGCGGGCGGCTTCGAGGGGGGAATGGATACCCATGCCATTGGCGGCTGCCACATAATCCCAACGCCACTGGGCATGCCGCAACAATGTGAGGACAGGCTGCATCTCGTCGGACGTTGCTCCTGCATCCCATGCGGCTTTCGCTTCGATGTGCGCTTGGGCCAGCTGTGGTTCGACAATGCGGCGCAGCTCATGAATACGGTCCTGCCGCGCATAGACATCCTGCCGAAGTGTTTCCTCGCTCTCCCGGTGACAGGTCTGGCAGGCATTGGTGATGTTCTCCAGCGGACTGGCAAGGTGATGGTCGGTAAACTTCACTCCGCCTTCACGGCGATAGGGCATATGGCAGTCCGCACAGGAAACGCCGCGCTGCGCATGGATTCCGGTTGTATAGAGTTCGAAGTCGGGATGCTGCGCCTTGAGCATCGGTGCCCGGCTGAGCGCATGCACCCAGTCGACGTGGCCCACTTCATCCAGATAAGCCTCCATTGCGTCTGCGGTTGTCCCTTTGTCGACCGGGAACTTGAGGTAGTTTTTCGGTTCTTTCTGAAAATAGTATTCCACGTGGCACTGCGCACAGACGAGTGAGCGCATTTCCTGATGCGTTGCCTGGGTGATGTCTTTGCCCATCGCTTCCCACGCTTCGATCAAAGCCGGGCGGGTGATGCGCAGGTTCATCGTGGCGGGGTCATGACAATCCTGACAACCGATGTGATTGACCACCTCATGCCCCAGTTCGTTCCAGGTAGAGGCATAAAATTCCTCGATTCCCATTTCGTTCATGAGGCGCGGCACGTCCGTGCTTTTGCAGGTCCAGCATGTTCCCGGCTGCGGCACGTCGGTGCGCAACGTTTCGCGGATGTCGTGAATCGCGTAGTAATGGCCGCGCCCCTGCGTGTAATCGCGAGAAAATGCGTAACCGGCCCACAGAATAACCATCTCCGGGTGGCGCTCCAGCCAATCGACGCGCGATGATCCGGCGTACCGACTGGCAAAATCAGTCTGAGCGGTCTTTCGATAGCTGTCGTACTGTCGGGGAAAATTCCGGCCCCAGACTTCATTGCGGGGTTCCCACTCGGGAATCGGTGCCACTTGGTGAGTGATGAAGGCTTCCTGCCGTCGCTCAACAATGGAAGCTCCAAAAAGGCCGAACAGGAATACGATCACCAGCGTGCCGACAAAGAGCAGCCAGCCAATCCACGGTTTTCTTTCTACGATGTCAGCGATACTTTTCATGGGGTCGTCTCCCGTTGGGATGGTGAAGAAGAGCGTGCAGGCAGCGTGCGCAGCCATTCAGGAATTGCTGGCTCCAGCTGAGGTACCCGGGCATGCGGCGTCGATCCGCTATGAACTTGGCCGTGGGGCACCTCGCGATGGCATTCCCAGCAGAGCATGCCTTCACCGTGACGGGCCTTGGAAGCAGTGATCTCACGCAAGGAGGTCTGCTGTAGGTCGTGCTCATGGCACCGCATGCAGTTTTCCATCACGACATTTTGTCCGGCTTCGTGGATACGGATTACGTCCGGTTCCAGTCGAAAGGTAAACATGAAGGCATGGCGCCCGCCGTCCTGTGCTTTTGTCTTCCACTTGCGGAAGAATGAATCCTGCGGCACATGGCAGGAGTTACAGGTCGTCACCCGCGCATGGCTGCTGTTCTGCCAGGTCGCGTAGTGCGGAATCATGATGTGGCAGTTGATACAAGCCCGCGGGTCGTCCACCAGATAAGAGGTGGCGTTGGAGATGTGCAGTGTGACGAATCCCAGTCCGCAAAAAATGCCCCCGGCAATCAGTACCAAGGGCATCCAGTTCTTCGGAGGTCGCAATAAGCGTAACCACCGGCCTGCGGGTGGAAGCTTCATCAAACGTGCTTGAAGTTAAGGACAAGCCGCATCGCAATGCAACTTCAATGACAAGTTGCGCTCCCGGGAACGCCTCCGCGAAAGGGGGTTCCCTTCAGGCGTTCGACGAAGTGACTTTACCACATGCGCCGGAGAATCATCCCGTTCGCATCGATGGTTTCCACGCGGATGTGCTCCATGCCGGAAGAAGGTCGTCGGAGCCATCGTTCAAGCGGCGCGGCCGAGAGAAAGTCTTCCGTCGACTGAAGGCCGTCCTGAACATAAGTCAGTCGGTAGGCCACTTCACCTGGTCCCAGCGGAGACAACTGCGGTGCCTGTTGCGCGGTTTGTGTCTCGCCTGAAGTACGGGCCGCTTTTTTGCGCGGGGAGCGTCGCTTTTGGGTGGAGGGCAAGGGGGGCGGAGGAGGGAAGGGATACGCCGCTCCAAGGATCTCTTCAATCGCCGATTCGCAAGCGTGTACGCGGACAAACTGCTCCTCGCGGGCGAGTAGCAGGGCGTCGATCCGGACACGCTCTGGAACCGTTAGATCCATGCGTGTGCCTTAACGGTCGGAGTCGTTTCTCTCGTCCTCTCCCGCTGCGGGATGTTCTGCCTTCGAGCTGGATTCAGGGCTTGGTTTGGGGGCAGGTTTGGCGATCGGCTTTTTGGGCTTGGGACGGGCCGCAGCGCCGGCTTTGGCCCCAAATCCGGCCACCGGAATCGGCGGTGGGGGGAAGGGGAAGACGCCGGCGTCGCCGAGCACGTCGTCGACTTGCTCTTCGAGTTGTGCGATCTGCTCGTAGGCCTTGGCGCGCTCGGCCAGCAGTTCGTCAATTTTGACGCGAGCTTCGTAGGCCTGGCGGATCGTCTCCGCTTCGGCACGAAGCACAATGTCTGTGAAGCTGAGGGTAGGGTCGTTCTTTGCCATTGAAAATAGAGTGGTGGGTTACACGAAAATACGTTTGAGACGACGAAGGACGCCGTTCTCCGGACTGTTTCCGGAAGCAGTGGAAGATTCTTCGTCAGGAAAACGAGATGGCGGGGATGTCAAGGGTTCAGGCGGTGGCTCGGCTCGTGCATGAGCCCGACGATTGGTTTGCCAGCGGGAGCGGGCGGCTGAGGCCACGGCAGGGTCACCATCGTCGAGCATCTCTTCGAGTTCGAGATCAGTGGTGTCTGGGTTGGTGCAGAGCGCTTCACGAACGCTGGCGGCTGGATCGTCCCGCAGAAATGCACGCTGTTCCGGCGTCAATTCAGCCCATGCGGCGACCAGTCGTCGGACCGTCGGCAAGGGATGATCAGTGAAAGGTGTCAGTAGCGCACGCGGAAGATCTTTTGGGCGTTGGCCACTTATCGCGAGGTGCCGCAGGAATGGATCTGAGGGCGCTTCGGCCAGGAAGTAGGCGAGCACCGACGCCGGCAAATTTTGGCGGTAGGCGAGTAGCGGAGGAATCGCGGGAATGCCGCTGCGAGCCAGCGCGAGGAGGAGGTCGGGCGGAGTGGCTGGATTACCGGCCAGCGCCTCGCAACAGGCTTCATCGTGCATGGTGATGAAATGAGCGGCGATGTCCCGATGGATGGCGGGATGGCTGGCGAGGCAGGCCCGTACTGCGGGATCTTCGTCTTGAGAAAGGATGCGCTGAAGAGGCGGGGAGAGCTCGGGTTGCGCGGTCAGCCACAGGCGTTCTTCCTGGGTTCCTTTTCGGGCAATAGCGAGGCATTCCGCCGGCTCAGGCGTGAAGCGCTCGCGGGCGGCTGCACGAATCTTCGGATGAGGCGAATACAGCAGGGAACGGCCCACTGCCTCGGGTAGCTCCTTGCATTCGAGAAGCGCCCATTGGAAGTCTTCCAGGTCACTGTCGGCCCAAAACAAAAGCGCTTCTTCGTCCTGACAGTGCGCAACCAGTTCCGACCGGACGACTGGGCTGAGGTCGGTGTGCAAGGTAAACCGTACTTCCGGCAGGAGAGCGGCATGTGCCGCCAAAGTGGCCCGAACCGCCGGTTCGCCATCTTCCGCCAGCTCTGCCATGATCGGTGGCTTGAGCGAGGGATTGGTGGCGGCAGCGATGCGCACTGAATAATCGACGTCGCGGGCGAGCAAGCGCATGTCGCGTGGCGCGAGTTGTGGGTTGAGCGCCGCCTGTTGCCGAACTTCGGGTACCGGGCTTTCGGCCAGCCGGCTGAGCAGGTGCGATGGTGTTCGCGGGTTGAGCGCAGCGGCGGCCAAGGCTTCAGGGTCGCTGCATTCCAGGCTGAGCACTTCCAGCAGGTCGCTGGGGGAAAGGGGATATGCGGCAATGAATCGTCGCGCCTCCGGGGGATCGGCAATCGCGTAAAGCTCCCGGAGCAGGCGGCTGGGCAGGGGCGGGCGCCGATAAGTCTTGCAGATGCGCGGGATGCCGAGATCGAGAATGATGTCGAGCAGTTCCTGTGCGGTATCGGGAGCAGAAGCCATAGTGAAAAAAGATCAGCGCCGGGTCAGAGGGTGAATTCCCCGGGGTCGACGAGGATCTCCCGTGGATTGGTTCCGACTTGCGGGCCGACGTAGCCCCGTTCTTCGAGTTCTTCCACCAGCCGCGCCGCCCGGTTGTAGCCGATGCGCAATTTGCGCTGGAGAAAGCTCGTGCTCGCTTTTCCAGTCGTGGCAATGATTTCGACCGCCTGTTTAAGCAGTGGGTCGACTCCATCCGGAACCGCATCACCAAAAAGGTCTCCCTGCTGCGAATCTTCCGGCGCAAGTTCGACCCGGTAACGCGGGCTGGCCTGATCGCGGAGACGATTGGTGACCGCCAGGATTTCGTCGTCGTCGACAAAAGGTGCCTGCAGCCGCAGCAGTTTACCAATCCCGGGCGGCGTGTAGAGCATATCGCCCCGCCCTTGCAGGCTCTCCGCGCCTTTGGCATCAAGAATGGTCCGGCTGTCGATTTGCGAGGAGACTTGGAAGGCAATCCGGGTGGGAAAGTTCGCTTTGATTACCCCGGTAATGATGTTCACGCTGGGCCTTTGGGTGGCGAGAATGGTGTGAATGCCTACCGCGCGTGACATCTGGGCGAGACGGGCAATCGGGGTTTCCACGTCTTCTTTAGCGGTCATCATGAGGTCCGCGAGCTCGTCGACGATCAACACGATGTAGGGCATCTTGCGGAATCCCTCCGCCTCGGCTTTGGCATTGTAACCGGCAATATTCCGCACCTGTCGCTGGGACATGGTGTCGTAGCGTTTTTCCATTTCCCGCACCAGCCACTTGAGCGCCTGGCAAGCCTGCTTGGCCTCACTGACCACGGGGTGAATGAGGTGGGGCATGTCCTTATAAAGGGCAAACTCCACCCGTTTGGGATCCACCAGCACCAGTTCCAGCTCGTCCGGCCGGAATCGATAAACCAGCGAGAGAATGATGTTGCTGATACAAACGGACTTTCCGCTGCCGGTTGCCCCGGCAATCAGCATGTGAGGCGCTTTCGCGAGATCAGCGATCACGATTTTGCCCGTGATGTCCATGCCCAGAGCCAGCGGAATGGCCGCTTCGGTGCTGGCCCAGGAACGGGATTCCAGCGCCGATCGCAGCGTCAGGGGCACGGAATTGTCGTTGGGGACTTCGATGCCGACAAAGGGTTCACCCGGGATCGGGGCTTGAATCCGCACCGCCCGGACTTTCAGCGCGAGGGCAATGTTGCGATCGAGCGAGGCAATCGTCTCCACCCGCACGCCGAAGCCGGGTTTGACCCGAAACTGCGTCACCCGTGGTCCGACCACCGCGTCATAGACAAAGGCGTCGATCGAAAAACTGTCGATAGCGTCCTGCAGCCGGTTCTTCTGGGTCTCGACCGCATCTTCGGCCACAAAGTTGACCGCCGTCTGGTCCATCGGCCGGAGATCCTCCAAGGGAGGCATGCTGTATGCAGCAAGGTCTTCCGGTGAAAAGGGATCTACTTTCGGGGCAGCAACGACTTCCGGCGCTGCTTCCAGTGTAAATACTTCATCTTCGCCAACTTCTGTCTCTTCGCTCTCTTTGGCCCAGGCGGCGGCCCGCATGCTTTCCACATAGCGATAACTGTCCGCTAAAATGGCTGTCTGCCGCGCCTGCCTGCGTTGGCGGCTTTCCACGATTTGATCGAGCGCTTCCTGCCATCCTGCGATCGTTGCCTGATCGGACTCCACCCGCGTGGCGGCTTCCGCTTCGGCCTGTTGTTCAGGCGTGGGTCCTTGCTGTTCCATCGGAGCGCGGTCGGACCTTCGCTCAGCCTCCCTCATTTCAGGGAAAGGGTTTGCCTCTGAAATCCACTCCTCGTCCCGTTCTCCCAGCGGTTCCGGCACGTCTTCGACAAACACGTTCAAATCCTCGCTCAACGCCGAAAGAAACTGCTTCAGTCGCGAGCGAAAGCGGGGACGAACATTGTCGGAAGAAGCCATGAATCGGTGCGAAGCGAAGGGACGCAAAAAGCCGAAGAGCGTGCAGAATCACGGCGCGGGGAAAAGCCAGAAGTGGGGATAAGTGCGAAAACGTTTTGCAACTCAAGCAGCGGAGCCCGGATGGCTGTGCCTCGTTTGCATTCTATCCGGGTAGCGGTTTTACTGAGCGTGCGCGGGCGGCTGTCGGCCTCAGCGCCAGATCATCGGAAAGGAAGATCAAGGTATGTTTTTCGAAAGCTGGAACGGCTTGGGCCGTGTCATCATCATCGGCGTCTGTGCTTACCTCGCACTGCTCGTACTCCTGCGTGTTTCCGGCAAGCGCACGCTTTCCAAGATGAACGCTTTCGACTTTGTCATCACGGTGGCGTTGGGCTCAACCTTGGCGACGATCATCCTTTCGCGGGACACGCCCTTGGCTGAAGGCGTGCTCGCGTTGGGGCTGCTGATTTTTCTCCAGTTCGCCATCACTTGGCTGGCGGTGCGCTCGCAAGCCATCAACCGCTTGGTCAAGGCCGAACCCCGGCTGCTGCTGCACCGGGGTGAATTCCTGCATTCGGTGATGAAAGCGGAACGCGTTCCCGACGAGGAGATTCTTCAGGCGTTGCGGAATCAGGGGATTGCTTCTCCGGCAGAGGTGGAAGCAGTGGTGCTGGAAACCGACGGCACGCTCAGCGTTGTCAGGAAACCAGCCGAAGGCGGTGCCAGCGCACTGACCGACGTTCATTGAGTATCGCCAGAGTAGGGGAGGATTGCCTGCCGGTCTCATGCGACTTTGATGCCGGCAGTCTGAAACCACCTCATGAACCGCATTGATCGCCTCACCGGGACCATCCTTCTGCTGCAAACCCACCGCGGGCTGAGCGCGGAATACATTGCTGCCCACTGGGAAATCAGTGTGCGCACGGTTTATCGCGATCTGGCCGCCCTTGGTGAAGCCGGTGTGCCCATCGTTTGCGAGGAGGGCGGAAATTACCGCCTGATGAAAAGTTACCACATGCCTCCAGTGGTGTTCACCGAAGAGGAGGCGGCCGCGTTGTTTGTCAGCGGCGCGGTAACGAATCAGGTGGCAGATGGCTCCTTGAAACACTCCTTGCGAGCGGCTTTGCTCAAGGTGCGTTCGGTTCTCTCGGAGGAGCGGCGTAACTATCTGGAAGGCATCTCTCAATCATTGGGCGTTTGGCTGAATCCCAGCGGCGTGCCGTCTCCGGCTCAGGGCGTCATGCCGATTCAGGATGCGATCCTGCGGCGGCGCTGCTTGGCATTGCGCTACGATGCGGGCGGTCGCGGGATGCTCACCACGCGCACCGTGGAACCGTTGGGACTCCTGTTTTATGCCGGCTATTGGCACCTGATCGCGTTTTGCCGGCTGCGGGCCGCTTTCCGGATTTTCGACTGGACCGGTTAAAGGAGTGGGAGGTGCTGACGGAATGCTTCGACGGACACACCGGATTTTCAATCAAGGACTTCGTTGAGACCCAGATCAAGAGCCACGAACTGGTTGCCGTTACCCTCGTGGTGACAGAACAAGCGCTGGCTCGGCTCCGCAACGAGCTTCTGTGTACTCCGGTTCAGGAAGAACGGCTGGCTAACGGCGCTGTTCGCCTGGAGTTGTTGACCTTTTCCATGGAATGGATCCTCGGCTGGTTGTTGCGCTGCGGCACCGCCGTGACGGTCGAAGAACCGCCCGAACTCCGGGTTGCCCTGCGGGAGTCTGCCTTGGCAATCGCCGGAAAATATCAATAGGCAAAAAAATCCCCACCGGCTGACATAGGGTTGTCAGTGGCGCGTGATAATCTCGAACCGTCTTTCTCCGCGGACTGGAGAGAGCGCTCTTCATCTACCCAAAAATTACGTTATGAAAGTGAACGCATTGAACTGGTTTGAGATTTATGTCAGCGACTTCGAGCGCTCGTGCCGTTTCTACGAGACTGTGCTCGAGACCGCGCTCCAGAAGATCGAGATGGAAGATTCCCGGATGGGGCTCTTTCCCTTTGAGGAAGCATCGGGAGTCGGCGGGGCACTGACCCGAATGGAAGGCTGTGAGCCGGGTCCCGGCGGCACGATGGTTTACCTGAATGTGGAAGGCGACCTCGATGGCGTCCTCAAGCGGGTTCCAGAGGCGGGCGGCAAAGTATTGCGCGAGCGCATGCCCATTCCACCCCATGGATTCATTGGAGTCATTCAAGATCCCGAGGGCAACGTGGTCGGCCTGCACTCGATGGTTTAGACCATTGCCGGCCGCCGCCTTGCGATCGACAAGGCAGGTCCATTCTGGACCCCGCGGTTTTGGCCGCGGGGTTTCCGCTTTGCTTTTGAGCGGAGAACTCCTCACCTTCGTCTCCGAATGATCAATGGGCCGCATCCGGAATCTTCTGAGGGTTTACTCTATGCGTTCGCACTCGATGGTAAGGGCGGTGCCGTCCTGCTTGATTGGGCTGGGGTGCGAAACCATGGTCGGGCCACTGGACCGTTGTGGATTCACCTTGATCGCAAGCATGCGGCGGCTCAGGCGTGGCTGCGTGAGGAGTCGGGCTTGGAACCCCTGATTTGCGACGCCTTGCTGACCGAGGAAACGCGTCCGCGCGCTCAGCATTTCGACGCGGGCGCATTGGTCATTTTGCGCGGCGTTAATCTGAATCCCGGCTCCGAACCCGACGAAATGATTTCCGTGCGCATGTGGGTGGATAACGATCGCGTCATCACCTTGCGTTCGCCGCGCCTGCTCGCGATCCGGGATGTGCGGGAAGACCTTGAAAATGGCCGGGGCCCGAAAACTCCGGGAGGTGTTGTCATCGGGATCACGGCTCACCTCGGGGCTCGGATGGCACCGGTGCTCGCCAACCTCGCCGAGCACCTCGATGGATTTGAAGTCGAATTAATCGATAGCTCGGAGGTGACTGATATCCGCCGGGACTTGGTTTCGCTCCGGCGCCAGGCGATCACATTACGCCGTTACATGGGACCTCAGCGCGACGCCATTGGACATTTTTCCTCAACTCCGACGAGTTGGCTAAGTGACCGGGAACGGGCACGGATGCGCGAACTGGGCGACCGTGTTACCCGCGACTTGGAAGACTTGGAGGCGATGCGTGATCGGGCTGCGGTGGTTCAGGAAGAAGTCGCCAACCGGATCGCCGAGCAGATGAATCGCTCGATGTACATGCTTTCCATCATCACGGCGGTCTTTCTGCCGCTCGGTCTGCTCACCGGTCTGTTGGGGATCAATGTCGGCGGCATGCCGGGTGTCGAGAACCGCTGGGCGTTCGCTGTCGTCTGCGTGATCCTCCTCGGACTCGGAGGGGCTGCCTTTGCCCTGCTGCGGCGCTGGCGGTTGCTGTAAAGACGGGGTTCGGGGAAAACGCCGCTTATGTTCACGAAGCTGAAAAAATCGCTGGCCAAACTGGCGCGGCAGCCGGATCCGATTGATCCAACGAGCTTTAATGACCCCGTCGCGCTGTTGACCGAGTGGACCCCTTTGCTGAAAGGTGGTGGCTGTAGCTTCGGGACTCACAAACTGGTCGAGATTCATCCGGATCGCCTCGAGTTTCGGGCTTCAATGGGAGCCCGTTTATTCGGGATGGCTTTCATCATTACGGGAATCGTCATCTTTGCCGCCGCGGTGCTGGCAGCGCCCCCGGAGGACCAAGTGGAGTGGACGACTCAAGAGCGCTTTTTTCAATGTGTCTTCAGCGTCGCATTTTTCGGTGCGGGATTGTGGCTGTTGATTCACTTTACCCGCCCCATCGTCTTTGACCGGGCGCGGGGCTACTTCTGGAAAGGGCGCAACGCTCCGACGGACGTTTTCCGTCCAGAACAAATCCGATTTTATGCGGAGCTCGACGCCATTCATGCCCTTCAGCTGCTTGTCGAGCAGGTGAGGAGGAGCAGCGGAGGGACTGGGAGTAACAGAACGAGCAGCTACCGCAGTTACGAATTGAATCTGGTGCTTACGGACGGGCGGCGAATCAACGTGGTGGATCATGGTAACGTTGAACGATTGATCAAGGATGCGGCCCAGTTGGCCGTGTTTTTGGGAAAGCCAGTCTGGAACGCATAAGGACTTGCTCCTGCAAAGCGAGTGCCCGTCGTGACCGGTTAATAGATTTCCTAATTCAAAATCAGAGCAACATTCGCAGCGTTTATTGTGACCTAATTTAACTAAATTTTTATTTAGTAACGCCGTTGGTGACCGATCTCGGGCAAAGGCTTTCACTCTATTTAAATATTGTTACTTCTCATGGTCACTGATGCTTCTCATCCGTTTTCCCCTCGCTTTCGGGCGTTAGTAGTTTGCCTTGGCGCGCTCACAGCAGCCGCTCCTCTTGGGGCGCAATCCGGTGGCGTCGCAATCGGTGGGGAAGGCCGGGCGCATGCGTCTGCCATGCTCGAACTGCGGGCTTCTGATCGTGGTTTGCTCATCCCGCGCCTCGCACTGCAGTCAAAGACGGCTCCCATCGCCGCGCCGGCAGTGGGACTTTTGGTGTGGAACACGGCGACAAGCGGTGCTTATCCGCAACCGGGTTTTTATTACTGGTCCGGGAGTGATTGGAAAAAGCTGCTTCTGCAGGATGGGGCTGCCGCCGTCAGCGCGCTTTCCATCAACGGTGTGTCCGTCGAAGTGACGGCCGCGCAAGTGAATGCACTTCGCCACATCGAGGGCAATGTTCAATCCCGGCTCGAGACCTTGGAAGCCAATGCTGGCGCGGTTGGCGTGGATCTGACGGTGGTCAATGCCGAACTGGACGATTTGCAGTTGCAGATCAGCGCCAATGATGAAGACATTGAGGTGCTTTTCACCACGGCAACCACGCATGCATCGGGCCTCTCGACCCACGCTGGTCAGATCGCAACGCTGCAGTCGGTCGACGCGAACCTGCAGGGTCGGGTGAGCACTAACGAGACGGACATCGCCACCAACGCTGCCGCCATTGTGAGCAACGATGCGGACATCTCCGGTTTGCAAACCGCGGTGACCACGGCGCAGACGGACGTGGATGGTTTCGAAGACACGTTGAAGGACCTGACGGCGGAAGAAGTGGCCCAGCTGAAGAACCTCGATGTGACGACGGTTTCGGCCGAGCAGTGGGGTTACCTCGGAGCAACGGATCAGTCCTTGGCCACGACCGATGCGGTGCGTTTTGCCGGGGTGACTTCAACCGGTGGCTTGGCGTTTGAAGGTGCCAGTGTTGACGACTTCCAGCTGGCGTTGGAAGCGATCAATCCGACCGCCGACCGTAGCATTCTTTTTCCTGACGCGGACGGAACGGTGGCCCTGTTGAGCGATCTCAGCGATGTGGATGGCGCGCTGCAAACCCGTCTGGATGGCCAGCAATTGGAGCTGGACGATCTGCAGGTGCAGACCAGCGCCAACGATGACGACATCGCGGTGCTCTTCACCACGGCAACCACGCATGCCTCGGGCCTCTCGACCCACGCCGGCCAGATCGCGACGTTGCAGTCGGTCGATGCGAACCTGCAGGGCCGGGTGAGCACCAACGAGACGGACATCGCGGCCAACGCCGCCGCGATTGTGAGCAACGATGCGGACATCGCTGGACTGCAAACCGCGGTGACCGTGGCGCAAGCGGACGTGGATGGGTTCGAAGACACGCTGAAGGACCTGACGGCGGAGGAAGTGGCCCAGCTGAAGAACCTCGATGCCACGGCGGTTTCGGCCGAGCAGTGGGGATACCTTGGCGCGACGGATCAGTCCGTGGCCACGACCGATGCAGTGCGTTTTGCCGGCATCACCACGACGGGAGCCTTAGCGTTTGAAGGTGCCAGCGTCGACGATTTCCAGCTGACACTGGAAGCAAGCGATCCGACCGCGGCCCGTAGCATTCTTTTTCCCGATGCCGATGGCACGTTGGCGCTGTTGAGTGATTTGGGCGATCTCGATGGCGCGCTGCAAACCCGCCTCGACGACCATCAATTGGAACTGGACGATTTGCAGGTGCAGATGAGTGCGAATGATGAAGACATCGCGGTGCTCTTCACCACGGCAACCACGCATGCATCGGGCCTCTCGACCCACGCGGGTCAGATCGCAACGCTGCAGTCGGTCGACGCGAACCTGGAAGGCCGGGTAAGCACCAACGAAACGGACATCACCGCCAACACCGCCGCCATTGTGGGCAACGATGCGGACATCGCTGGACTGCAAACCGCGGTGACCGTGGCGCAGACGGACGTGGATGGTTTCGAAGACACGTTGAAGGACCTGACGGCGGACGAAGTGGCCCAGCTGAAGAACCTCGATGTGACGACGGTTTCGGCGGAACAGTGGGGTTATCTGGGAGCGACGGATCAGTCCTTGGCCACGACCGATGCGGTGCGTTTTGCCGGGGTGACTTCAACCGGTGGCTTGGCGCTTGAAGGGGTCACCGTCGACGATTTCCAGCTGACCCTGGAAGCAAGCGACCCGACCGCGGCCCGTAGCATTCTTTTTCCCGATGCCGACGGCACCGTGGCCCTGTTGAGCGATTTGGGCGATCTCGATGGCGTGCTGCAAACGCGTCTGGATGGCCAGCAATTGGAACTGGACGACTTGCAGGTGCAGATCAGCGCCAATGACGACGACATTGCGGTGCTCTTCACCACGGCGACCACGCATGCATCGGGCCTCTCGACCCACGCCGGTCAGATCGCGACGCTGCAGTCGGTCGACGCGAATCTGGAAAGCCGGGTGAGCACCAACGAGACGGACATAGCGGCCAACGCCGCCGCGATTGCTGCGAACGGAGCTGAGATCAGTGTTCTTCATGCGAAGGATGTCGACCTGCAGATGCAAAGCGACCAACAAGCTGGAGACATTACGACGCTTCAGATCGTTGATGCGGGACTGCAGTCACAAATCCTCGAGGCCGCTACCGACATCACGATTCTCGACGCCGCAGTCACCGCGGCGCAGACGGACGTGGATGGATTTGAGGACACGTTGAAGGACCTGACTGCGGAGGAAGTGGCCCAGCTGAAGAACCTCGATGCGACGACGGTTTCGGGTGAGCAGTGGGGTTACCTTGGTGGGACGGATCAGTCCTTGGCCACGACCGATGCGGTGCGTTTTGCCGGGGTGACTTCGACCGCTGGCCTAGCGCTTGAAGGGGCCACCGCCGACGATTTCCAGCTGACCTTGGAAGCAAGCGATCCGACCGCGGCCCGTAGCATTCTTTTTCCCGATGCCGACGGCACCGTGGCGTTGTTGAGCGACATCAGTGATGTGGGTTTTGAGCTCCAAAACCAGATCGATAATCAAAGTTTGGTCATTCAGACCTTTGAAGCCGTGGCCACCAACCTGAAAACGCAGATCACCGCTAACGATGGTGAAATCTTGGCACTGCAGACGACCATCGCGGAACAGGGTTCGCACATCATTCAGAATGCCGGAAATATTTCGGAGCTCGAAATTACGGCGACGGTTCAGGCCACAGCCATTAGCGGGCTCAATGCCCGGACCATCGTCACGGGCACGGGTCTGACCGGGGGAGGCGACCTCAGTGCAAACCGGACCCTTGCTATTGCCGACGCCGGAGTGGGCACCGCGCAGCTGGCCGATGATGCGGTGAGCGACGCCAAAGTGGTTAATACGCTGACCATCGACGGTGGAACGGTTGACGACACCCCGATCGGCGGCATCAAGCCGGCGAGTGTGGTCGCGACCGACCTTGCCGCGATCAGCAGTGTGCGCCTGCCGGATGAAGGAGCGGCTCCCGCACCGGTGGTTGGGATGATCCGCTATAACAGCGCGGGTTACCTTGAATTTTACCACGAGGTAGCGACCGACGTTTTTGCCTGGGTGCCGGTCAACAGCTATGCGCCGTAGTCTTTCTAAAGCCCTACGTCCTGCATATTCATACACAGCTAACGAGGATTTTGTGATGCGATTACGCACTCTCGGAACGGTCTCGCTTATCGCCTGCGCATGCTCGGCGATGTCCACGGGGAGCTTGGTCGCACAGCTCGTCAACGACGGGGCACCTATTGTCATTGAAGAAGGTGCGCTTGTTCATGTGAGCGGTGCGGTAGACAACACCGCCGGCACCTTCAATCTCGCCGGTGCGCTGATCGTTGAAGGTGACCTGAGCAATAGCGGCACCTTTAATGCCGGTGAAACAGGCGAGCTGATGTTCACGGGATCCGGCACCTCGACACTCAGCGGGCTGAGCAGTCCCGTTGCGGTCTTCACGGTGGCGGGGCCGGGCTCGGTTGTGCTTGGTTCACCACTCTGGGTAGGCGGCGAACTCTGGCTGGACGGGGGCATTATCAATCTGGGGGCGTTTAATCTCACCCTTTCTCCCGGTGCCTCGATTCAGGGAAATCCTTCTGCCGCCAGCATGGTTGCGACCACCGGCACGGGTAATCTACTGATTCCGGTCACCGGTTTGGGCGAATACTTCTTTCCCGTTGGCACCTTGTCGGGCGGCCCGGCTTATACACCGATTTGGATCGACCTGTTGGATGCGGACTTTGACTCGTCGGCTTATATCATGGCCCGGGTTGAACCGGAGAGCGGATCAATCAACCCCAGCCTGAACAACTTCGTCAACCGGGCTTGGTTCCTCTCGGGGTCGTCAGGTCTTGTTCTGCGCGATGCTTCAGCCACGTTTGCCTGGGATCAACGCGACGAGGTTGGGGAAGTGGGCAATCTCTTTGGCGGGCTCTTTGCCGATTCTCAGCTTTTCCTTCTGGAGAGCGTGGATCCGTTGAATCGGCAGTTTACCGCCCGCGTCGGCCGCCTGGGTGCCTTTACGGCAGGTGAAGAGCGAGCCTTTGACGACGAGATACTTGCTGGCGGAGAGCCACCGAGTCTGCAACTGCCACCCAGCCTTTCGAGCGAGGGTGGAAGCGTCGATCTGGCGGGGGCTTATCAGAACCTTCCGGGCATGAGTTTTGCCTTGGGTCCTGTTTCCTTTCCCGGGCTTTTCACCCGTCTCGAGATTGTGAATGGGCGCTTGGAAGTGCGCATTGCCGAAGGGGCCGTGGGCGAATCGTCCGTCGTCATTCGGGTGACGAACGAATACGGCGTCACCAGCGAGCAGACGGTCTATATCACCGAGCAACCCGATCCCCGCCTGGTGCGGAGCGAGCTTAACGAATTGACCGGTTATTTTGAGCAGGACTTTGTGCTCGAAAACATTTCGGCGGTGCGACCGCTCGATATCGTCGACGTGATCATCGCCCAACTGCCGACCACCGCGACGGTGGCCCGCGCTTCGCTGATCGGGGTGGGAAAGGCCGTTTCGTTTACGCGGGATGCCGACGCGACCCGGATTCACGCGGAAAGGCTGCTCATGCCGGGGCAGTCCCTCACTTTGCGGATTGAGTATATCTCCCGCACCCGTCTGGCGGCCGACACGATTGCGGTTGGCTACGGCGATTACGGGATTTTTGCGGATTCCATGGTCGACCGCGGCTGGCTGCGTTTGCGCCCGTTCGGCTGGTTTCATCCGACCGATGGCCGCTGGTCTTATCACCATGGCCTCGGCTGGGTGTATCCAATCGGCAATGACGTAACCAATCTCCCGCTCTGGCGTCATGACCATGGTTGGCTTTGGTCCAGTGACACTTACTTCCCCAACTTCTACGACTACGGCACCGGCTCTTGGTTGTATTACCTGCCCGGCTCATACGCTCCCGCCTGGTTTTACGACTATACGACCGGAGACTGGTTCCGCCGCTAACGCCTTTTATCGCCATGCGCATCTCATTTCTTCTCAGCCCACTTCTGCTTGCCGCCGCCACCGCTTCCGCCTGGGAGTGGGAGGGCGATGTCCGACTGCAGTGGCAGCGGGGCTTCAAAGTCGATTTTTCCGGCCTCGGTGCCTTTGCCCCGTCGGATTTCGCGGGCGAAGGCCTGCGCCTTTACGATGACGGATTTGTCGGCACCGACGCATTTGATAACGCCGGAAACCGTACCAGTTACTGGGGGTACGATTCCGCTGCACAGACGCCGGAAGGTACCCAGACGGTGCTCTTTTCCAGTGCCTCGGCCACCTCCGACGCCGGGTTGCATGAAGATCTGGATAAGGGCCGCGGGGCGGAATTGGCGGTCAACGGGATCTTTTGGAAGCGGAACAGAATGAACGTCGGCTTGGTCGTTGGCATTGGCTATGGACGTGTTGGTGACGATGCCGATTTTGTTCTCCGGGGACTCGATGCCTCGACCATTCGCGATACCTACAACTACGGTCCGGCGCGGGAAGATTTCATCGCAGCGGCTCCTCCGGGACACAGCGGAAGTCCCTCCGGACTCGGACCACTCCTGCGCACGGATTTCAGTCGGACCACCGCAGAGCTCCCAAATGCCCGCTCCATTGAGGGGCAATACGACGTAGCGGTCCGTCAGTTGACGATCTCCTTGGGGCTCAGCGGCGAATGGGCGGCGACCGATTCGCTTAGCTTGCGTCTCGAGGCTGGCCTCACGGGGGCGGCGCTCGATGCGGATTTCGCGCTCGAACAAACGGTGCAGATTAATGAGCTGGCGACCCAGACCTCGGCATTTTCCACCCGCGAAAGGGATACCCTCTGGGGTTACTATGGACGTGCATCCGCGCGCTTTCATTTGACCGAATCCGCTGCTTTCAGCCTCGGACTCCGCTATGCCGATTACGGTGAACTCAACACCGCTAAAGATGGCTTCACCGCACTGATAAGCGCCGACCGCCTCGTTTTTGTGGAGAGCGGTTTGAGCTTCGGGTTCTGATTTCCCTCACCTTTGCCTTTGTCGTTAATGAAATCATTTTACTTTTTGCCCATCCTGCTGCTCGCCCCAGTGACGCTTTTCGCAGCCCCAAATATCGGGACTACGGACTTTAACGCGAACACCGGAGTCCTTGTTGGGAATCAACCCTCGCCGCAGACCGTTCAGCACAGCGGCTTCAGTTTTACCGGCGTTGGAGCTCTGAACATTTCCATCACCAACGTGTCTGCCCGACTGAACATGGTCAGCATCGGGGCTGTTTACCGGTGGGAGATCGGTTCGAACGATGGCAGCGACTTTCAGCTCGATCGTTTCACCTTTCTGGTTCTGACCAGCGGATTTCTCAACCAGACGATGACTGTGACTGGCTACCGGGACAATTTCCCGGTGTCCGGAGCGACGGCTAGCTATCCCGCTATCGCGGCCACCTCCACGAACTATGTGATGGACGTGTCTTCCAATCCCGCTTTCGACCGGATTGACAAGTTTGTGCTCACTTTCACCGGCAGTCCGACCGGAACAATCGCTTTCGATGATATCACCATCTCGCAAGCCGTTGCCGCCAACATTCCTCCCGCGGCTTCCGTTACTTTTGCCCCCGATGTCTCCGTCGCCGGAGAAACATCATACACGGTACGTATTACTTATACAGATACGGATGGTGCCATCGTAGCTGAGTCGATTGGCAACAACGACGTGTCGATCGCCGGTTTGAGCTACCAGAGTTACCTTATTGTTTCGGGACTGGGAACGGGCACCACGGTGGTCGACTACCGTTTTACGCCGCCAGGTGGCAGCTGGGATATCACCGACAATGGATCTTACACGGTTTCTCTCGGTGCCGGCCCAGTGGTGGACACTGGCGGTTCTGCCGTTACTTCCCTCGGGGGCGACACCAGCTTTTCAGTCAATATCGTGGCCGACACCACTCCGCCAACGGTTCTCTCGATCACACGCCTTACGCCCGTTAGTTCCTCCACGGCACCGGTGGGCGGCGTGGGCGGCAGCGTGACATTCCGTGTCTCCTTTTCTGAGCCGGTGGAAAACGTTGATTCCGCAGACTTCATGCCCACCGGGGCCGCCGCCGTCGGGACCAGTGTGTCTGCGGTTTCGCCCGTCGGCTCCGGCGATGTGGCGGTGTATGACGTCACTGTCAGCAACATCACTCAAACCGGGACCCTGGGTCTTGAGGTCATCGTGCCTCCGGCCCCGCCGCCTCCCTGATCCTTGGTCTCCCGTTCCCCGTTTTTCGTAACCCAATCATCCCTTTCCGATCGATGCGCCTGCGCAACGTCCGCCGTCTCCCTTTCCGTCCTTTCTTCCGGATGAAAATTTTCTCACGCCATTGCCTTGGCCCGCTTTTGGGGCTTCTCCTGCTCACTTGCGGCACTTCTGCCGTGGCCAGTCCTACCGATCCCCGCGATTTCTGTTGGGGGGACCGTGGTCGGATCAGCGCCAACTTCTTTGCCGGGGGCACGGATACAATGCGTAGTCCGCGGGCGCTCGCTATCGTTCCGTCCGGGCCGCATGCGGGTAAAATCTACCTCGTGGGTTCCATTGGATCAGGCTCGGGAAGCACTGCCGACCTCGTGGTGGTCCGCCTGATGCCGGATGGTTCTGTCGACACTTCTTTCGGAATAAACGGAGCCGTCCGCCATGATGACAACCGTGTGCTTCACAGGGTGTTTTCTGCCGACTTTGACTCACAGAACCGCCTCGTGGTGACGGCTTCGTCCGGTGCGGTCAATTCTGAGCATATCCGGGTCACGCGGTTGAACCTTGACGGTAGCCGGGATCTCACGTTCGGAACCAACGGTGTCTATACCGACGTTTTTGGCTGGTCGCAGTCAGTGCTTCGGGGGGCGGCTCTTCAAAGCGATGACAAGATTCTGCTCGCTGGTTACGTTCAGGATGGGGGCAATGCGAACGATCAATTACTGATGGCGCGTCTCAATACGAATGGAACGCGCGATGCCTATAGCATCGATGCGCGCGATGGCTCCAATTGGAACGTGCATGTGCGTGCGCTTCTCCCGACCAGTGATGGGAACTATGCGGCTTTGAAGGTGCAGCAAGGTGTACCTGTTCGCGTGAGTTTTCGGAATTCAACGCTCGCGCAAACGAGCTCGGTTCCGGTGCCGACTCCCGCAGATCACACCATTGACTGGGGTTTTGACATGTCGGTTTTGCCCGGTGGCAAGATCCTGGTGCTGGTGCGTGGCAATACGCCGGGTGGAACCGGACGTAGTTATATTCTTCGGCTTAACGCCGATGGTAGCCTCGACTCCACATTTAACGCTAATGGTGCATCCGAGTCGGTCTCGCTCAATCCGGATGGCGTCGATAATCCAAACCAGATCAGGGTCGATGCGGATGGTTTTATCTATGTGGGATCCGGCTACAACACGATTGCCCGGTGGACGGCCGATGGTGCGTTGGATACCTCTTGGGGCCTGAACGGCGTGGCGAGTGTGCCCAATCTGGATGCCACGACTGGTTATGGTCCGGAATCCTTGGTTTTTGACGCTGACGGCAACGTGTTGGCGGTGGGAACGGACCGAAGCATCGAGGGGCGCGATAACTTTTTTGCTTATAAAATCTGGAAAAATCATCCCGCCGAAGTTCAGACATTTTGCGACGACGTGGTCGGCTTGCCGCAGTCGGATCTTGTGCGTCCCGGGTCCAGCAATCCGGTGCTGCAATTTGAAGTGGTTGCGAGTGGCGATCTGGATCCATTGCCACTTACTACCGCCAGTTTCCTCACAACCGGGACCACCGACGTTTCGAAAATCGAGCGCGCCCGACTCTTTTTCGGCGGCACGAACCGCAACTTTTCCGAGGCGATTTCACTCGGAACAATCGAAGCCCCAGGTGGTTCTTTGGCTTTTTCCGATCTTTTCGTCGAACTGGAGCACGGTGTGAACAACTTCTGGCTCGTTTACCAGACCGCCGCCGATACGCCGGTGGATCACCTCTTTGACGCGGAGATCGTTTCGCTGACGATTGATGAACAGCTCGTGGCTCCGCAGGTGGCAAGCCCTGCAGGTAATGTGCGCGCGGCTAACGTCATCGCGCAATGGAAGGTCAGCGATTTTAATAGTGCGACCGATATCGAATTGCCGGGTACGAGTTATGTCGCAGGTGTCACCGCCGATCCCATGGTGGCGGGCGCGGGCGTCTCGCTTCAAACCGAGCCCTACTACGGCGCAGGAGCCTTTCTTGTTACGGATTGGCCGACGGGAAGTTCACGGGGTGCCAGCGATTACATCGGGGTGTCGCTATCGGTGGCCGCCGGGACTAATGTTACCTACGAATCGGCCGTCTATGGATTGGTCGCCGATGGTTGGTATGGCGCTCCCGCCAAGGCCGAATTCCGTGGCAGCACCGATGGCTTCAATGCCTCGAACATCGGATTCGCCACCCATAATTTGGAGGCGCTGACCGCCGACGGTTACCTGGGACAGGAAACGTATACCACCGGAATCACCGCATTGGGCACCACCTCGCAGTCGGTTGCTTTTCGTTGGTTTCCTTACGATGACCCCCATGGCTGGGTGGACTCCCAAACGATTTTTGGACTCTCCAATATCTCCAGCCATGCAGACGCGATTTACAGCGGAACGGGGTCCGATCTTTACATCCTCGGAACCGTCGAAAGCCCGAGCGCATCCGTCAGCGCCATCGTGCGTCAATCGCCCACCAGCGGCGTGGTCGCTTCCGGACCGGGGGTGTTTCGCGTCATTCTCGACAAGGCGGTCAGCGGTTTGACCGCATCGAACTTCGCGCTCGGCCAAACGGTAGCGGGTGCCTCCATCACCGCGGTGACACCGGTGGGTGCCCCCACGAGCGATCGTTGGGATGTCAGTGTGAACTTTGGTTCTGTCGACGGATTTGTCCGTTTGGATGTGGTTGATACTTCCGGTGTTTCGCCGGCCATCGCCGGACTTCCTTATCTCTCGGGCGACCGTTACGTGGTTGATTCCAGCCTTGTTCCTGCGAACACCGCACCCGTGGTGGCGTCGTATTCCATTCCCGATGTCACGCAGTCCTCCGCAGGCCAAACGGAATATACCTTTTCCATCACCTACGAAGACAGCGACGGCACGATCGATCATGCATCGCTCAATGCGTCAAACGTCACCATCGATGGGCTGACGGTTACCGGCGCGACCGTGACGAGCTCCACCGATGGAAGCACCACGGTCGAATACACGGCGACTCCTCCGGGCGGTTCATGGAACGATGCCGACAATGGCACCCACACCGTCGCAGTCGCGGCGAACCAGGTCGCCGACAACGGCGGGGCCTATGTTGCGGCCGGCACGGTTGCGACTTTCAACGTTTCGATGGACACGACCGCACCGGTTTTCACCGGGGTCTCGCGCCTCAATCCGCTGGCTACCGTGACCAATGCCGACGCGTTGGTCTTCCGTGTCAGCTTCAGCGAGGCGGTTCAACAGCTGGACGGGAGCGACTTTTCTGTCTCGGGAACGACCGCTACCGTGACCGCCATCCAAGGCATCACCCCGACCATTTTTGATCTGACGGTCTCGGGAGGAGATTTGGCTGGAGTCAATGGCACGGTTTCCCTCGCGCTCGCCGGGGCGAACAATATCACCGACGGGACCGGCAATGCCGTGGCCAACACCACGCCCTCCGGTGACAATCAAACCTACACCCTGGACAACAGCGCGCCCGGATTGACGATCAGCAGTCCGAGCCCCGCAGCCACCCTCAGTGGCCCCGTGGAGTTTTTGATCAGCTACTCGGACGCCAGCTCCATTTTGCTCAACCCCGGGCACGTCGCCCTCAACACCACCGGCACGGCGACGGGTTCAGTTGCGGTGTTTGCGATAAATAGTGATTCACGCCTTGTCCTTATCCACAGCATTTCAGGGGTGGGGACGATAGGGATTTCGATCGACGCCGGCAGCGCGCACGATGCGGCGGGCAATCTCGCTCCGGCGGCCGGCCCCAGCGAAACGTTTAGCGTAACCGACGGGATCAAGGACCTCGCGGGCAACGTGATGGTTTCTGGTGTTCCAACCGCCGTAAACGAGACCTACACCATCGTCTTCAACGCGCCACCGGTTATCGGAGGCACCCTTACCGGTATTGCCATCGGCGATGCCCAGACCACCGCACCTTTCGAAACCGTCACGATCGAGGATCCGGAGGACGATGCTGTTTCGCTTTCGGTCACCATCGATGATCCTGCCAAAGGTGCCTTTACGCCTGCATCCCTCGACGCGTCAGGGTTCCAGGATGATGGCAATGGCGTCTATTCCTTTTCGGCCCCCAGCGCCGACGTAGCCCAAGACGCAATCCGTCAGTTGATCTTTGCACCGGTGCCCAATCGCCTCGCTCCGGGGCTCCACGAGACGGTGGGCTTTACGATTGTTGCCAGCGACGGAATCAGTGAAAGCCAGAACGATAGCACCACTGTCATTGTGACCTCGGTCAATAATGCTCCAACCTCCCTGACTTACACCGGTGTATCCGCATTCTGGATCTACGATCCGGACCATTCGAGTTTGGGAACGTTTGCCGTGACCGACGTCGATGATGTGAACCACTTCCTGTCGATCGTGAGCGTCAATGGCGCGGCAAGCGGAACGGCCTTCAATGCATTTGAAATCGATGGCAACCACCTCCGCGTGGTGCATCCGCAAGGGTTGGAGCCGGGCAGCTACACCGTGATCGCCCGAGCCACAGACGCAGGCGGATTGTCTGTCGATACCACGATTTCATTGATGGTGAACGGAACGCTGACCGTCACGACGGCAGCCGATGAAAGCGCCGCCACCGGAGAAACCGTCGCGGCAAATAGCGCCGATGGCGGCGGCCTCTCTCTGCGCGAAGCATTTCATTTCGCCCGAACCGGCACCGTCGTCCGACTGGATGCCGCACTCGAAGGTGCGACCCTTTCCCTCGGATCCCCCGTCGCCGTAACCGGGACGGTAACACTGGATGCAACGGCCGTTGATCACGCGACGATTACAGGTGCATCCTTGGTGCTGAGCGACCCGCTCTGGATCGAAAACGCGGTGGGCGGCGAGCTGACCCTATCTTCGCCCCTCACCGGTGTCGGAGGTGGTTTGGTCACGCAAGGTGCCGGAACTGTGATCCTGACGGCGGCAAATGATTATGACCGTTACACCGTCGTCGATGGCGGCACAGTGGTGGTTTCCGGCACGATCGGAAGCAACGATGTGCTGGTCGTCAGTAATGGCGGAACCCTGAGCGGCACCGGCATGATTGATTCACTGGTGCGTGTCTTTGATGGCGGCAGACTGGCTCCGGGAGGCACCCTGTCCCTCAATGGCGGACTGGAACTCCAGAGCGGTTCAAGCCTCAGCCTCGCCCTCAACGGCGCCACCCCCGGCAGCGGACACGGCCAAGTAGCGGTTCATGGAACCGTCTCCCTCGACGGTGCGATCTTGGAACTGTCCTTGGGCCACGATTACACCCCGTCGGGCAGCGATGTGCTCACCATTCTCGCCAATGATGGGCTCGATGCGGTTACCGGAACATTTGCCGGCATCTGGGAAGCCTCGGCGGTTTCGGCGGGCGGCAGCAGCTTTGCAATCAGTTATGTCGGCGGTGACGGCAATGACATCGTCTTGATCGCGAACCGGACTCCGGATGCGCCCGTCCTCCACACTCCGGTCAATTTCGAAGACCTCGAAACCTCGGGCCGCACGCTTCAGGCCCGACCGGTGCTGGTGTGGACGATCCCCGGCGACGCCGATGGCAACCCCTTGCACTTCGTGGTGCTCGGCGAGTCGATGATCGACACCTCCTTCCTTGCCGAGAGCTCGGCCGATACCACCGGGTTTGAATACTGGAACGGTGTCGCTTGGGCGGCGTTTCCCGAGACCGGTGTGCCGAGCTCGGCCGAAGGATCCCTGGCGCGCTACCGGCCGCAGGCGGATCTCACCGCAACGACCTGGATGTGGACCGTTCACGCCACCGACGGCTTGGCTACCAGCGACCCGGCAACCCCGGCTCTCTTTGTGCGGGCCGATCCGGAAGGAGTTTGGAATCCCATCCTCGGCGACGGTTTGCGCATCTCCAAGACGTTCGTGGATCAACTGCGTCAGGAGATCAACCACCTGCGCCGCTTCCGTGGTCTGGAACCCGCCGCGTGGAGCGATGAACTGCTGACCGCCAATCAATCGATTGTGCGCACCGTCCACTTGCTCGAAATGCGCACGGCACTGACCGAAGCACTGGAAGCGGGTGGGGAAGCGGTCCCCCTCTGGCGCACCCTCACGCCCCACGAAACCCACATCCAAACTACCGACTTCGAACAACTCCGCGACGCCTTGGGTACCACCATTCTTTGGAACTAAACCCGCACAGGATGGCGGCGTTCCCCAGTGCCTTCGGCACACAGCGCACCCCTGGAGCGCCGGCTTCCAGCCGGCATTGGGTATGGGGTGACGCTTCCACCGTAGTCCAAACAGATGCCCGCGAAGGGATGGCAGCGTTCCCAATGGTTATTGTGCGCAATGCGCGGTTCACCGGACCCGCGCCACGCCAGACATGCCCGCCGTGCCCCCTCTGCGCGTAAATCCAACGGCGGATAAGGTCCGAACCATTCGCGCAAATCCCGAAGATTCGCGGTCACCCATCCGCGCGTAAGGAGCCATCACCCCCGGATCTTGTCCGCCGCATCATTTCTGACCGCGAATTTGCAGAATAAACGCGAATCCCTGCCTGAACGGCTGAGACACGGGAAGTTAAAGACGAGTCCTTCGGCCCGCAGCGCACCCACCTGGAGCGCCGGCTTCCAGCCGGCATTGGGTGCAGGGTGACGCCTCCGCTGTAGTCCAAGCAGAGCCGCCACGGATGGCAGCGTTCCCAATGGTTATTGTGCGCAATGCGCGGTTCACCGGACCCACGCCACGCCAGACATGCCCGCCGTGCCCCCTCTGCGGTTAGATCCAACGGAGGATAGGCTCCGGAACTATTCGCGCAAATCCCGAAAATTCGCGGTCACCCATTCGCGCGTAAGGAGCCATCACCCCCGGATCTTGTCCGCCGCATTATTTCTGACCGCGAATTTGCAGAATAAACGCGAATCCCTGCCTGAACCGCTGAGACGCGGGAAGTTAAAGACGAGTCCTTCGGCCCGCAGCGCACCCACCTGGAGCGCCGGCTTCCAGCCGGCATCGGGTGTAGGGTGACGCCTCCGCTGTAGTCCAAACAGAGCCGCCAAGAATGGCAGCGTTCCCCAGTGTTTGTTGTGCGCAATGCGCGGTTCACCGGACCCGCGCCACGCCATACATGCCCGCCGTGCCCCCTCTGCGCTTAGATCCAACGGCGGATAGGCTCCGGAACTATTCGCGAAAATAACGAAAATTCGCGGTCACCACCTGCGCGTAAAAGGCCAACACCCCCGGATTTTGTCCGCCGCATTATTTCTGACCGCGAATTTGCAGAATAAACGCGAATCCCCTGCCTGAACGGCTGAGACACGGGAAGTTAAAGGCGATTACCTTCGGCACGCAGCGCACCCCTGGAGCGCCGGCTTCCAGCCGGTATTGGGCCTTGGGCCGAGGCCGTACCCACGTCCGCTGGCACCGTACCCACATTCGCTAAGACCCTATCCAGGCTTGCCGAAATAGTACCCACGCCGGTCGAAGCCGTACCCACTGTTGTCCAGACTGTACCCACCTTTGCGGGTCGGGTATCCACGCTTGTTGGAGGAGTACCCACTGTGGTTCGAAGGGTACCCACCTTCGGCCAAGCCGTACCCACGCTTGGCCACTACGTACCCACTCTTGCCGACACCCCCTACACTGCGGGCGATCCCGTACCCACCACTGCGGACGACCTATGCACAGGATCGAATCCCCGCCGCCTCCACGCGAATGGCTTCAGAATGCCCGCCGGGCGGTGTCAGATTCCCGCTCGCCCCTGCCTTTACCCTTTTTTCAAAAAGCCGATTGACCCGCCAGCCGGCCCCGCGCTCAATCTCCCGTGCGAACGGGCATTGCCCCCCGCTGTCCCTCGCCATCTCCCGCGGCGCATGCCCCGGTCCTCTCCAGTCCCTCTCCTCGCCTCCCAATCGCCTGCCATCCCCCCGACGGACGACCAAGGGCGGCAGCGTGTTTGAATAGCCGACTGGGCGCCAGGAGACACCGTCCCGCGAACATGAAAACAAAAGCGGCGACGGAAACTCCGATCTTCACAACTCTTCATCTTCCATCTCCCCGCCCGTAGGGCTCGCCGTCCCACAAGTCCCTTTTGCCCACTTCGCAGGACTAGAAAGTCCCTTTTTGCGTATTCGCAGGACGTTTCGCAGTCCCTTTTCCCGATAGTGGGACTCCCAACAGTCCCCCGAACAACATTCGGGGGACGAAATCGTCCCTTTTGCCGGTCAATCGCCGTATTATAGGATATTTCAAAGTCCCTTTTACCATTCGGTCCCCCAAGCACTTCGTTGGGACATTGTAAAAGCTTTTCGTTCTCGCTCTCTCACAACCCTTTCCACACCCTCACCCCATAAACACCCGCCCCAAAAGGCGACAGTCCCCATAATAATATTGTTGAAGGAGATGAGGATGAGAATATAGATAATGCTATGTTTAATAATGCAAAATTTGAGAAACGAACGCTATGCTCACCTATTTGATCGGAATCCAGGAGATTCTATTCTTCGTGCTAATGATTTTGTGTTATGTGCTGATCATAAGGCGATGCTCCGGGCGAAATAGAAAACCAGTTCTTGTTGGAGGATCGATATGGATTGTTGGACAGATACTCAGCGGAATAAGCTTGGGCTTGGGATTGTTCGGAGGAGCAGTGATTTCCGAAGCGATATCGCTGATAGGAGGACTAATTTTCTTTTGGGGATTCATACGGTTTCTAAAGGTGATACGATCGGTGCCCGGCGCTATTGATCAAGACGCCCCGATTGGATAGACTTCCGAGTCGCCGAAGATGACCATTTCTGCTTCAGAGGTGACAAGATCCTAGGACTTACGACTTGTGCGGTGAGAAAAGCCATACTCCAACAAAACGCGTCAGCCAACTTCGCCACTTCGTGGCTTCGCGGCTGCGCTTTCCGTTGGAGAGACTGAAGAATTGCATGAATGGTGATCCTACAAACGCCTTCAATGACGGAGTGGGGGAGAAGACAAACCGGAGACTCGCTTCGCTCGAACTTAAACGAATTTTGTGACCGAAGCTGAGTGCCTGCGGCGCTGGAGGCGGCCTTCGGCCGAAAAATGAATGAAGCTATGTGACGGATGCCGAAACTCTAATCCAGAAATACGACTCGATTTATGATGCAATATTCTTGATTAGCAGAATGAACAGACTCCAAAACCAATCGGAATGACCGTTTGCGATAAGCGAAGAAGAGCTATGAACCTAGAGACTGAATGATGAGAAACCCTATTCTCCAACAAACGCTTCGAGTCAACTCCGCCACTTCGTGGCTTCGCGACTCAAGCTGACGTTCGAAGATAATAAATGAGAAAAAGCATCATTGCAGGATGGATGATTATATTGGCGATGCTGAGCCCGATCGCTTTTCAATCGCCACCGGGAAAACGGAATATAGCAGAAGACACTACTGTCCAGTTAAGCGGCTAGACGGGATGTGTAAGTATCTGGTTTGTAGGGAATAGAGAGCATTGGAGGATGTGACGCATTTGAAGAGAGCTGGACGGAATCGGACTGAGAACAAGCCTCGGC
>Ga0209024_1000327_pt1 | contig 89144 bp, 90 predicted proteins | sample AutmiccommunBRH5_FD_187380 | JGI IMG/M metagenome (GOLD analysis project Ga0209024, IMG submission 187380) | Deep subsurface microbial communities from Mt. Terri, Switzerland - Autotrophic microbial communities BRH/5 (SPAdes) (version 2) | ecosystem: Environmental > Aquatic > Deep subsurface >...
CGAGCCGAGGCCGCCGATGATCACCACGATGAACACCAGCACCAGGATGTTCAGGCCCATCTGCGCGGTGATGATCTCGTCGTACAGCCCCCACATCACGCCGCCGAGCCCGGCCAGCGCCGAGCCGGCGACGAACACCAGCACGAACAGCCGCCGGATCCGGTAGCCGAGCGCCTCGACCATCTCGCCGTTCTCCACCCCGGCGCGGATCAGCAGGCCGAGCCGGGTGCGCACCAGGGCGTAGCGCAGGCCGGCGAAGACCAGCACGCCCAGCACCACCGCCAGCAGCCGGTAGCGCTCCACGATCACGCCGCCGACCACCCAGGAGCCCTTCAGCATCTCCGGGCGCGGCAGCGGGATCTGGTTCGGCCCCCAGAACAGGTGGATCAGCTCCTCGGTGACGATCAGCCCGCCCATGGTCACCAGGATCTGCTTGAGGTGCGCCCCGTACACCGGCCGCACGATCACCCGCTCGAACGCCCAGCCGAGGCCGCCGGTCGCCAGCATCGCGGCAACGATCGCCAGCAGCACGGCGGCGAGGTTGAGCAGCAGCGAGTCGGCGCCGGTCCATCCGCCGAGCGCCAGCAGCACGCTAGCGCCGACGAAGGCGCCGATCGAGATGAACGCGCCGTGCCCGAAGTTCAGGACGTCCATCAGGCCGAACACCAGGGTGAGGCCGGACGCCATGATGAAGATCAGCATGCCCATGGCCAGGCCGGCCAGGGTCAGCGTGCCCCAGGTGGAGAGGTCGGCGATCAGGGCGAGGCCGAGCAGCCCGAGTGCCGGCACGGCCCAGTAAGGCGCCTGCGCCTTGAGCCGATCGAGCAGCGGCGGCGCGGGAATCGCCGGGGTCGGCGAGGCATGGTCGGTCATTGATGGGCTCCGAGGCTGAGACCGAGCAGGCGGGCCTGCAGGTCCGGGTCGGCCGCCAGCTCGGCCATGCGGCCGGCATGCACCACCCGGCCGTCGTCCATAACCGCCACGCCGTCGCCCAGCGCCTGCGCCATGCGGAAGTTCTGCTCGACCATCAGGATGGTGGTGGCGGTGCGCTTGAGCTCCAGCATCGCCTGGATCAGCGCGTCGACGATCGCCGGTGCGAGGCCCTTCGACGGCTCGTCGATCAGGATCAACCGGCGCGGCTCGACCATGGCGCGGGCGATCGACAGCATCTGCTTCTGGCCGCCCGACAGGTTGCCGGCGGGCAGCTCCCAGAATTTCCGCAGCGCCGGGAACAGCGAGAAGATCCAGTCGAGCCGGCCCTGGTCGATGGCGCCCCCGCGGGCCGCCAGCACCATGTTCTCGCGCACCGTCAGCCCGGCGAACACGCCCATGTTCTCCGGCACGTAGCCGATGCCGAGGCAGGCGATGTCGGGGGTCTGCAGCGGCTTCAGGTCGGTGCCGCCGAAGCTCAGGCTCCCCGCCGAGGCCCGCCACAGCCCCATGACGGTGCGCAGGGTCGTGGTCTTGCCGGCCCCGTTGCGGCCCAGCAGCATGGTCAGCTCGCCCTCCGGCACCGCCAGGTCGACGCCCTGCAGGATGTGGTACTGGCCGATGTGGGTGTGCACGCCCTGCAGGCGCAGCAGGTCAGCCATGGCCCGCCCCCCGGGAGCCCGAGGTCCCCAGATAGGCCTGCTGCACCACATCGGAGGCGATCACCGCCTCGGGGGCGCCGTCCGCCACCAGCGCGCCGTTGTGCAGAACGATGATGCGGTCGGCGAGCGAGCGCACCACGTCCATCTTGTGCTCGACCAGCAGGATGGTCTTGCCGGCATCGGCCTTGATCCGCTGGATCAGGTCGAGCACCACCGGCACCTCGTCGACGCTCATGCCGGCGGTCGGCTCGTCGAACATCAGCACCTCGCTCTCCAGCGCCAGCAGCACCGCGACCTCCAGCTTGCGCTGGTCGCCATGCGGCAGTGAGGCGGCGACCGCGTGCATCCGGTCGAGCAGCCCGGTGCGCGACAGGTGGTGCTCGGCCAGCTCGACCAACTCGCGCCGGCGGCCGGCGAGCGACCAGATGTCGAAGCCGGTGTCGTGTCGGGCCTGCACGGCGATCCGCACGTTCTCCAGCACCGTCAGGTTCGGGAACAGGTTGGTCAGCTGGAACGCCCGGCCGATGCCGGCACGGGTCCGCCGGGGCGCACTGAAGCCGGTGATGTCGCGGCCGAACAGCGTCACCCGCCCGGCGGTGCTGCGCAGCTGGCCGGAGATCAGGTTGAAATAGGTGGTCTTGCCGGCGCCATTCGGGCCGACGATGGCGGTCAGCGTGCCGCGATCGAAGGCGCAGCTTACCCGGTCGACCGCGACATGGCCGCCGAACCGGATGGTGAGGTCCTCGGTGCGCAGGACGGGCGGCTCGGAGGTGGTCATGGGACTTTCCGGAAAGGTCGGAGCGGCGGGTGGATCCCGGGTCGCCGCTGCGCGCCGCCCGGGATGAGGTTCAAAAAACGCCCCTCATCCCGGGCGAGCGAAGCGACCCGGGACCCACGAAGCGACGTGCGCCTACTGCTTCACCCGCACCGGCACGTCCATGTCCTCGATCTTCAGCTCGCGCACCAGCTCCGGGATGCCCCAGGCGACCGCCGGGTCGACCTTGATCCGGAAGTGGTACATCGACTGCAGGGCCTGGTGGTCCTCCTTGCGGAACTTCATGGTCCCCTTCGGGGTCATGAACTCCATGCCCTCCATCGCCTTGATCAGATCCTCGGTGGCGCCGGACGGTGCCTTCTTCAGCGCCTCGACGACGGCGATGCCGGCCGCCATGCCGCCGGCGGTGAAGAAGTCCGGCGGGGCGTTGAAGCGCTTGGTGTGCTCGGCGACCAGCCAGTCGTTCACCGGGTTCTTCGGGATCTCGTAGTAGTAGTAGGTGGCACCCTCCATGCCCGGCAGCTCCTTATAGGCCGCCATCGCCGCCAGGATGTTGCCGCCCGACGCCAGGTCGATGCCGCGAGCCTCCGGGCTCAGCGCCTTCAGCTTGCCCAGCGGGTTGCCCTTGCCGGCCCACACCACCCAGATGATCTTGCGCTTGCAGCCCTCGGCCTTGTCGAGGCCGTCGAACAGCCGCTGCGCCGGGGCGGTGAAGTCGGCGGTGTCCTGCGGCGCGTATTCCTCGAACACCAGCTTGGCCTTGGTCTTGGCCAGCGCCTCCTTGAAGGCGGCGACACCGTCGCGGCCGAAGGCGTAGTCCTGCGCCAGGGTGGCGACACAGTTGCCGGCGTCGCCGAGTGCCACGGCGTTGGAGATCGCGTCCTGCGAGGAGTTGCGGCCGGTGCGGAACACGTAGCGGTTCCAGGCTGATCCGGTGATCGAGTCGGCGACCGCCGGCTCGACCAGCAGGATCTTCTCGTATTCCTGGGCGACCGGCAGCATGGCCAGCGCGGTGCCCGAGCCGACCGGCCCGACCGCCAGGGTGGCGCCGTCGTCGCCGAAGGCCTCGGCCAGCAGCGTCTTGCCGAGGTCCGGCTTCAGCTGGGTGTCCTTCTCGATGACCTCGATCTTGCGGCCGTTGACCGACATCGAGCCGCCGGTGGCGTATTCGATGCCCATCATCAGGCCGGCGTTGCTCTGCTTGGCGTAGGCCTCCAGTGCCCCGGTCTTGTCGTAGACGTGGGCGATCTTGTAGGGATCAGCCGCCTGTGCGATGCCCCCCAGCAGGCCGATCGCCGCCGCCGTGGCGGCGGCCAGGCCGATATGCCGTCTCATGTCGCGTCACTCCCTCGCTGCTCTCGTTGAGTCTGCGGCCCGACGTCCCTCACCAGGACCAGGGCCCGTCCTTCGCACAGCACCTCGCCGGCGGCGTCGGTGCAGGTGGTCGCCAGGTCGACCAGATGCTTGTCCGGCCGGATGCGGGTGATTTCGACGGTTGCGGTCACCGGCTCGCCGACCAGCACCGGCCGCCGGAACCGCATCTCCTGCTTCAGGTAGTTGGTGCCGAACCCCGGCAGCTCGCGCCCGAGGAGACAGGAGAACAGGCCGCCGACCAGCGGCTCCGGCACATGGCCGTCGGCGACCATGTCCAGCCCGGCGAGCGCCGCCAGCCCGGCCACGTCGCGGGCACCGAACACGCGGGTGATCGAAGCGCGGTCGCCGACCTTCATCGCCCCTCTCCCCCGGTCAGCCGGATCCTGGTGCGGCCCTCCAGCGTCACCGTGCCGTCGGCCTCGGCGACCATCCGGACGGCGATCTCGCGCAGGTCCGCGGCCGGGACCGCCAGCACGTCGACCTCCAGGCGCATGGCATCGCCGGCATAGGTTGGCGCCGGGAACATCAGGTCCTGGGTCTCCTGGACCGCATTCGGAAAATGCCGGCGGACCAGTGCCCAAAGGGCGGCATACAAAAGCATGCCGTGCGCGACCGGCCGGCCGAACCGGGTGCCCGCGGAGAACGCCGCGTCGACATGGATCGGGTTCTCGTCGCCGCTGAGCGCGGCGAAGCGGTCGAACTCGGCCTGGGTGAAGATCCGGGTCTCGCGGATCGCGGCGGCGGTCATGCCGGCTCCTCGTGCCGGGCCTGCACCGCCTCGAGACGCAGCACGTGCTTGCGCACCTTGCCGGCCGGCGTGCGCGGCAGGTCGTCGACCACCGCCAGCGATTTCGGCACCTTGTAGCCGGCCAGCCGCGTCCGGCAGAACGCCTTGACCTCGGCCTCGTCGAGCCGGCGCCCGGCCCGCGCCACCAGCCAGCCCCGGCCGACCTCGCCCCAGCGTTCGTCCGGCACGCCGACAACCGCCGCCTCCAGGATGTCGGGGTGCCCGAGCAGGGCGGACTCGACCTCGGCCGGATACACATTCTCGCCGCCGGAGATGAACATGTCCTTGAGGCGGTCGACGATGAACACGTCGCCGTCGGCATCGGCGCGGGCCACGTCGCCGGTGCGCAGCCAGCCGTCGGCGTCGAGCGCCTCGGCGGTGGCGTCGGGGCGGTTCCAGTAGCCGGGGGTGACGTTGGCGCCGCGAATCAGCAGCTCGCCGGCCTGGCCGGCCGCCACATCGCGGCCGTCCCGATCGACGATCCGGCTCTCGGTCATCGGCAGCGGCCTGCCGACCGAGCCGGGCTTGCGCATCGCCTCCTCCGGCCGCATCAGGAAGGTGGTCGGACCGGTCTCGGTCATGCCGTAGCCCTGGCAGATCGTCACCCCGCGCCGGGCGTACAGCTCGGTCAGCGCCGGCGGCAGCGGCGCCCCGCCGCTGGTCCAGGAGCGCACGCGCGACAGATCGGCGGCGGCGAAGCGCGGGTGCGCACCAAGCGCCTGGTAGATCGCCGGTACGCCCAGCAGCGCGGTGACTGCACCGGCCTCGATCAGGTCGAGGAAGCGGTCGGCGTCGAATCCCGGCAGCACCCGGACCGAGCCGCCGGCGATCAGCGTCGGCAGGCTGTGCAGGTTGATGCCGGCGGTGTGGAACAGCGGCAGGTAGTTCGGCGTGACGTCGCCCGCCGTCAGGTCGATGGCGCTCGCCAGGTTCACGAAGTTGGCATGCGCCATGCCGAAGGTCTGCATCACCGCCTTCGGTCGCCCGGTGGTGCCCGACGTATAGAGCATGTACCACAGGCCGTCGGCCGGCCAGCGCGGGTCCCAGTCGTGCCGTTCCGCCGCCGCGTCGCGCAGGGACTGGTAGCTTCCGGGCTGCGGCACCTCGGCCTCGGCGTGGATGCGCACCAGCGGCAGGCCGGGTCGCGCCAGCGCCGCGGCGAGGCCGGCGTTGGCGGCGTCGTGCAGCAGCATCCTGGGCCCGCAGTCGTCGACCAGCGGCGCCAGCTCGGCGACGGTCTGCCGCCAGTTCAGCGGCACCAGCACGACGCGCGCCTTGCCGCAGCCGAACAGGATCTCGAAGAACGACGCGGCGTTGTGCATCAGCACGGCGATGCGGTCGCCGGCGGCGATGCCGCGGTCGAGCATGGCCGACGCGAAGCGGCAGGCGCGGGCGTCGAGCTCGCGGTAGGTCAGGGCCGCGGCACCGGCGACCTCGGCGAGGGCCACCTTGTCGGGCGTCAGCTGGGCGCGCTTGGCGGCGATGTCGACGATGCCGAACATCCGCTTCACTCCCGCCCCGGCAGTGGGCGCAACCCGCGGTCGATCATGTCGGTGATGCTGTCGATCACGGACGAGACGTCGCGATCCGGCTCCCAGATGCCGTAGCGCAGGCCGGCGAACAACGAGATCCCCATCAGCGCCCAGGACCGGCCTTCGGTCTCGCCGTCGCGCACGTCGCCCGCTGCGACGGCACGGCCGAGGGCGGCCTCGTAGGCGCTGCCGAACTCCATGAAATAGCCGCGATACACCTCGGGGTCGACGAACTGGCTCTCCATGACGATGCGGTACAGGTCGCCGTGCTCGCGCACGAAGCCGATGAAGGCGCGCAGGCCGGCACGCTCCGCCTCGGTACGGTTGGGCGCCGCGGCGACATGCTCGGCGAGATAGGAGCGCAGCCGCGCCCCGAGATCGGCGACCAGCTCGCGGTACAGCCCCTCCTTGCTGTCGAAGTAGATGTAGAAGGTGCCCTGCGCGACGCCGGCATTCGCTGTGATGCTGGCGATCGAGGCGTCGTGGAAGCCGCGCGCGCCGAACTCGAGTTCGGCCGCGTCCAGAATCTTCCGGAGCGTCCGCCTCCCGCGTGCCGTCTTCGGCGCCTTCTCCCCGAGAATGACCATTTTTTCTTTTATGAAACATGACTCAGGTGTCATGTTCAGCCCAACGCAGTTGCAAGTCAACGACGAATGCGACCCGGGATGCGACGATGCCGAGCTTCGATCCTGGCGATGGCCACCTCCTGCATTACGACGACACCGGCACCGGGCGGACGGTCGTCCTGCTGCACGGCTGGGCCTGCCACGCCGGCTACTTCGCGCCGCAGATCCACGGCCTGTCCGACCGCTTCCGGGTCGTGGCACCCGACCTGCGCGGACACCGGCGCTCGTACCGTCCGGGCGACACGCCCGACATGGCGAGGCTCGCCGACGACCTGCGGGGGCTGCTCGACTGCGTGGCGCCGCCAGCGCCCGTGCTCGTCGGCTGGTCGATGGGCGCCCTGGTGGCGTTCGAGTTCCTGCGGCGCTTCGGCGCCGGGCGGATCGCCGGCCTCGCGGTGGTCGACATGACACCGCGGATCGTCAACGACGCCGGATGGCGCCTGGGCCTGCCCGGGGGCTACGACGCAGCCCAGGCCGAGCGGGCGCAGGACCTGATGCGCGGGCACTGGACGCAGTGGGTGGCGAGCTTTCTCCCAGGGGTGTTCGCCGCGGGCCGCGATCCGGATCCGGCGCTGTTCGCCTGGATCGAGGCGGAGATGCGCACCTGCGACCCCGAGGCGATGGCGGCCCTGTGGCGCGCCATCACCGCCGCCGACTACCGCCCCAGCGTCGGCAGCATCGCGGCGCCGACCCTGATCCTCCGCGGCGCCGGCAGCCGGCTCTACGGCGCCGAGACCGCCGCCTGGCTGGAGGCCGCGATCCCCGGCGCCGAGGCCGCCGTGATCGCCGACGCCGGGCACGCCCCGCAACTCGAGCAGCCAGGGGCATTCAACCGCCGGCTCGCCCAGTTCGCCCGACGCGCCGGCTGACGATAAGCGGTTTTTTCCGATCACCCAGGACTCCCTGCCGATCGGGTCCGCACGCGTCTATCTGTTTGTCGGAACAAGTAATCGCTTGCAAAATGCCCGCAATCCTGAGCCATTCCTATTGTGGAACCGCCGTAAGAATCGAGCGTTTCAGACTCTGTCATTCCCAGGGCGGGGTGGCCTCAACCGGGCCTGATATTCCAGCGAACACTCGCGGCCCACTCAGGAGGGTATAGAAATGAAGACGACCATCGCAGCGATCGCGCTCGGCATGCTGGTCAGCGCATGCGCCATGAACGACAGCGGCGCGATTCCGGCTGCCGAGATCGACAAGATGTCCGGCGACAACATCAGCGTCGTCTACTACGACAGCATCTCCGGCATGGGCGACGCCTCGCAGATCGCCTCGGCGTACTGCAAGCCGCAGAACGCCGTTCCGGGCAAGGGCACCGACGGCGGCAGCACGCCCGACAAGACCATCGTCAACTTCCAGTGCAAGCCCGTCGTCAAGAAGTAGCCGGCAGGCAGGCGGGCCGCATTCAGCGGCGGCCCTCCCGCCGTCAGAGCACGCAGACCATGAGTGCGCGCGCCGGCAGATCGCCGGCGTTGCGCACGATATGGCCACCGCTCTCGGTGGCATACCGCAATGTCTCCCCGGCCCCGGCGATCCTGGTCTCGCCATTCGCGGTGACCGACAGAGTGCCTTCGACCACGGTCAGGTGCTCGACGCTGCCCGAGCCATGCGCCGACGACACCAACTCGCCGCCCGGCTCCGCCAGGAACTCGTACCACTGCAGGCGCTCGACGGTCTCGATCGCGCCCAGGATGCGCAGCCGGCAGCGGCCGTCCTCGCTCTGAATCTCCGGCGTGGCGTTCGCGCTCAGCAGCGAGACCCCCGAGCGTTCCTCCTCCCCTGAACGGAACAGGCTCTCCGGCGTGCGCTCCAGCGCCGCGCAGATCCGCCACACCGTGGCGATCGTCGGGTTGGTGGCGTCGCGCTCGATCTGCGAGAGGATCGACTTCGAGACGCCCGAGCGGCGCGCCAGATCGTCGAGGCTGAGGCCCGCATCCTTGCGCGCCCGCTGTATCTCGCCGCCGAACTTGGGCGGTGAGACGGCCATGCCCGGTTCCTTGATCCGTTGCGACATCGATTCCGACCCGTTCCCGGTTTCGTTCTTTTTAGCGGTCAATGTTCTTTACAACGAACTTTCGTCCGCTATATAGTACTCCGAACGACGCATCGGGGAAATGGTCCTCCCCACCACGACGGACCCGCGGCGATTTGATCGGGCAGCTTGCAGCCGCGTCACCAATTGCTAAAGCGCCACGGGGAACTCCTCCGTGGGCTCGTGGGTACGAACCAGTGGAGCCGCATTGTGCCCCGAAATCACCTCACCGCGACGGACACTAGCATAGCCCCGGCCCGGGTGGGGCGCCCGTCATGAACGGCTTTCCCGCCTTCCTGCGACTCCAGGGCCAGCCGGTCCTTGTCGTTGGCGGTGGCGATGCCGCGGTCGCCAAGTCGCGGCTGCTGCTGGCCGCCGGCGCCGACGTGACGGTGATCGCGACCGCTCCGGCGGCGGAACTGCTCGACTGGGCCGCCGCCGGCCGCCTGACGATCGAGCGCCGCCGCGCCGTCCCCGAGGCGGTCGACGGCCGGATCCTGGTGATCGTCGCCGATCCCGATGCCGACGGGCTGGCGGTCGCCGCCGCGGCGCGCGCCGCCCGGATACCGGTCAATGTCGTCGACCGGCCCGAGCTCTGCAGCTTCATCATGCCGGCGATCATCGACCGCGACCCGGTGCTGATCGCGGTGTCGACCGGCGGCTCCTCGCCGGCGCTGGCCCGGCGGGTGCGCGCCTGGATCGAGGCGCTGCTGCCGACCCGGCTGGGGGCGCTGGCCCGGGCGCTCGACGAGGCGCGGGCGACGGTCAACGCCGCCATCGTGTCGGCACCGGTCCGCCGCCGGTTCTGGGATTCGGTCCTCGACGGGCCGATCGCGACGCGGATCCTGCGCGGCGACGAGGGCGGGTGCTCCCAGGTCCTCGCCCGGCTCGCCGCGCAGGACCGCGGCCGGCCGGGCAGCGTGGCGTATGGCGGCGTGGTGCATATCGTCGGCGCCGGACCGGGCGATCCCGACCTGCTGACCCTGAAGGCGCTGCGGCTGCTGCAGCAGGCCGACGTGGTGATCCACGACCGGCTGGTCGGCCCCGCGGTACTCGACCATGCCCGCCGCGACGCCACGCGGATCGCCGTCGGCAAGGCCAAGGGCGCGCATTCCTGGAGCCAGGCCGAGATCAACGCCCTGTTGGTGCACCGCGCCCGCGAGGGCCAGCGGGTGGTCCGCCTGAAGGGCGGCGACCCCAACATCTTCGGCCGGGTCGGCGAGGAGGTCGAACACCTGCGGGCGCATGGCATCGAGGTCGAGGTGGTGCCGGGCATCACCGCGGCGACCGCCGCGGCCAGCGCCGCCGGCTTCCCGCTAAGCCACCGCGGCATTGCCGCGAGCGTCACCTATGTCACCGGCCACGGCGCCGATGATGCCGAGCCCGATGTCGACTGGGCGGCCGCCGCCCGCCCCGGCCAGACCCTCGCCATCTACATGGGGCTGAGCAAGCTGCCGGAGATCGCGGAGCGGCTGGCCGCCAACGGCCTCGAGCCCGCCACCCCGGCGGCGATCGTGGAGAACGCCAGCCTGCCCGGCGAGCGGCGGTTCCTCGCCACGCTCGGGACCCTCGTCGGCATCGCCCAGGAGCAGCGGCTGCGTGGCCCGGCGCTGGTGATCGTCGGCGAGGTGGTGCGCCTGGCCGACGCCGACGCCCGGCCGCTCTCCCTGTCCATCGCCTCCTGAGGATCGTTCGTCATGCCGAACAATGCGATCACCGCCAACCGCCTGCTGGACGGCTTCGTCATCTACCTGACCGCCGACGGCCGCTGGTCCGAGCATCTGTCCGACGCCGCCGTCGCCGCCACCGAGTCCGAGCTGTCGGCGCTGCAGGCGACCGCCGAGCGCCACGCCAGGGAGGGCCGGGTGATCGGCCCCTACGTCTTCGCGGTCGAGGTCGGCGGGGACGGGCCGTTGCCGCTCGGCCAGCGCGAGACCCTCCGCACATTGGGACCCAGCGTGCGCACCGACCTCGGCTACCAGGCCGCGCGAAGCTGACCGCAACCGGCGAGACCATCATGTACCGCTACGACGAATTCGACCGGACCTTCGTGACCCAGCGGGTCGAGCAGTTCCGCGAGCAGGTCGCCCGCCGCATCGGCGGCGAGCTGAGCGAGGACGAGTTCAAGCCGCTGCGCCTGACCAACGGCCTGTACCTGCAGCTGCACGCCTACATGCTGCGGGTCGCCATCCCCTACGGCACCCTGTCGTCGCGGCAGCTGCGGCAGCTCGCCTACATCGCGATGCGCTACGACCGCGGCTACGGCCACTTCACCACCCGGCAGAACATCCAGTTCAACTGGCCGACCCTGGGCGACGTGCCGGACATCCTGACGGCGCTGGCCGAGGTCGAGATGCACGCCATCCAGACCAGCGGCAACGTCATCCGCAACACCACCGCCGACGCCACCGCCGGCGTCGCCGGCGACGAGGTCGCCGATTCCCGAATCTACTGCGAGCTGATCCGGCAGTGGTCGACCCTTCACCCGGAATTCTCGTTCCTGCCGCGCAAGTTCAAGATCGCGGTCACCGGCTCCGGCAAGGACCGGGCCGTGACCGCCGCCCACGACATCGGCCTGCGCATGAAGCGCGACGCTGACGGCGGGATCGGCTTCGAGGTGCTGGTCGGCGGCGGCCAGGGCCGCACCCCGATCCTGGCGGTGACGGTCCGCGACTTCCTGCCCGAGCAGCACCTGCTGTCCTACCTCGAGGCGATCCTGCGCGTGTACAACCAGCTCGGCCGCCGCGACAACATCTACAAGGCGCGCATCAAGATCCTGGTGCGCGAGACCGGCACGGCCGAATTCGCCCGCCTGGTCGAGGAGGAATGGGCGCAGATCCGCGACGGCGAGCTGACGCTGCCCGAGGGCGAGGTCGAGCGGATCCGTGCCTATTTCGCGCCGCCGCCCTACGAGACGCTGGACGACGCCTGTCCCGAGCTGGAGGCGCAGCGCGCCGGCAACCGCGCCTTCGACGCCTGGGTGCGCAGCAATGTCGAGGCGCACAAGCAGCCGGGCTACGCCGTCGCCACGGTGTCGCTGAAGCCGCATGGCGGCATCCCCGGCGATGCCACCACCGAGCAGATGGACGCAGTGGCACTGATCGCCGACCGCTTCGGCTTCGGCGAGATCCGGGTGACCTACAAGCAGAACCTGCTGCTGCCGGACCTGCGCAAGCGTGATCTGTTCGAGGTCTGGCGGGCGCTGGCCGCCGCCGGCCTCGCCACCGCCAACTCGCACCGGGTGACCGACATCATCGCCTGCCCGGGCCTCGACTACTGCAATCTGGCGAACGCCCGCTCGATCCCGATCGCACAGATGATCAGCACCCGCTTCGCCGACCTGGAGCGCGAGCAGGAGATCGGCAACGTCACCATCAACATCTCCGGCTGCATCAACGCCTGCGCCCATCACCACGTCGCCAACATCGGCATCCTCGGCGTCGACAAGAAGGGCAAGGAATTCTACCAGGTCACCCTCGGCGGTGCGGCCGACGAGACCGCCGCGATCGGCGACGTGGTCGGCCCGGCCTTCGACGAGGACGAGATCGTCGGCGCCGTCGAGACCGTGGTCGACGTCTACCTGGCCGAGCGCCGCGACGCCGCCGAGCCCTTCATCGACACCTACCGCCGCATCGGCATCAAGCCGTTCAAGGAGAAGCTCTATGCCGCTCGTTAAGAACGGAGCCGTGGCCCAGGATCCCTGGACCGCCGTCGCCACCGCCGAGGAGCTCGACCGTTCCGGCCCGATCCTCGTTCCGCTCGCGCTGTGGCGCGAGCATCGCGACCGCCTCGCCGGCCGGGCCGGCCCGGTCGGCATCCGGCTCGCCAGCAACGAGTCGCCGGCGCTGATCGCCGACGACCTCGACCGCCTCGACCTGGTGGCGCTGGAGTTCCCGAAATTCACCGACGGCCGCGCATACTCATACGCCCGGCTGCTGCGCGAGCGGCACGGCTTCACCGGCGAGGTCCGCGCCGTCGGCAACGTGCTGCGCGACCAGCTGGCGTTCATGCTGCGCTGCGGCTTCGACGCCGTCGAGGCCGACGCGCGCGCCGCCGAGGGCTGGCAGGCATCGACCACCGCGTTCAGCGCCTGGTACCAGCCGGCCGCCGACGGCAGCGCCCCGATCCCGGCGCGCCGACGCTACGCAACGGCGCGAAGCGCCGCCGCTGTAGTCCGCTCCGAGCCGGTCAGACCGGCGCGGCAGCCCGACCCGGTCGAGCTCGCGGTCTGCGCCGCCACCTGGGCGTACTGACCGCGCCGGCGTCGGCCCGGAACCACCAACCAGGACCATCGCCATGTATCGGGATCCGTCGACCGGGTCGGCGGGCAGCGGCCCGTCGCACGCCGCCTCCACGCCGACGCCGGCCTACGCCGCCGCCTGGGACCGCGCCTTCGGCCGGCTGGACGGCGAGGACCTGCTGGAGGCCATGATAACCCGGGTGTTCCCCGGTCGGATCGCGCTGGTCTCGTCCTTCGGGGCGGAGGCCGCGGTGCTGCTCGACATGGTGGCGCGCATCGACCGCTCGGTGCCGGTGCTGTTCCTCGACACCGGCAAGCATTTCGACGCCACCCTGACCTACCGCGACATCCTGCAGCGGCGCTTCGTCTTCACCGACCTGCGCAACCTCCGGCCCGACCCCGCCGACCTGCGCCATGTCGACCCCGACGGCGGGCTGCACCGGCACGACCCCGACATGTGCTGCCACATCCGCAAGGTGGTGCCGTTGGAACGGGCATTGACGGGCTTCGACGCCTGGATCACCGGCCGCAAGCGCTTCCAGGGGGCCGACCGCACGCGGCTGGCACCGATCGAGGTCGCCGAGGACCGCGTCAAGGTCAATCCTCTGGCCGGCTGGACCGCCGAGCGGATCGCCGACGAGTTCCGCCGCCGCAACCTGCCGCGCCACCCGCTGCTCGCCGACGGCTTCCGCTCGATCGGCTGCGAGCCCTGCACCCGCCGCGTGCGCCCCGGCGAGGACGCCCGCAGCGGCCGCTGGGCCGGGCTGGGGAAGACCGAGTGCGGCATCCACCGCGCGGCAGGCTGAGACCGCCCGGCCTCAGCCGTTGCGGTAGACGTAGCTGTAGCCGTTGATCGCCGGCACGCCGCCGAGATGCGCGTACAGCACCTTCGAGCCGGCCGGGAAGAAGCCGGTGCGCACCAGGTCGATCATGCCCTGCATGGATTTCCCCTCGTAGACCGGGTCGGTCATCATGCCCTCCAGGCGGGCCGACAGCCGGATCGCGTCGTTGGTCTCGGCCGAGGGAACGCCGTAGACCGGATAGGCATACTCGGTCTTCAGCACCACCTCGTCGTCCTCGATGGCGCGGCCGAGGCCGACCAGCTCGGCGGTGTTGCGGGCGATCTCCAGGACCTGGGCGCGGGTCTGCTCCGGCGTGCAGGAGGCGTCGATGCCGATAACGTTGCGCGCCCGGCCATCCTTGGCGAAGCCGACCACCATGCCGGCATGCGTCGATCCGGTGACAGTGCATACGACAACGTAGTCGAAGGCGAAGCCGAGTTCCTTCTCCTGCGCCCGCACCTCCTCGGCGAAGCCGACATAGCCGAGGCCGCCCAGCGGATGCACCGAGGCCCCGGCCGGGATCGCGTAGGGCCGCCCGCCCTTCGCCTTGACGTCTTCGATCGCGCGCTCCCAGCTCTCGCGGATGCCGATGTCGAAGCCCTCGTCGACCAGCTCGATCTGCGCGCCCATCACCCGGCTCATCAGGATGTTGCCGACCCGGTCGTAGACCGCGTCCTCGAACGGCACCCAGCTCTCCTGCACCAGCCGGCACTTCATCCCGAGCTTGGCCGCCACCGCCGCCACCTGGCGGGTGTGGTTCGACTGCACGCCGCCGATCGACACCAGGGTGTCGGCGTTCGAGCGGATGGCGTCCGGGATGATGTATTCCAGCTTGCGCAGCTTGTTGCCGCCGAAGGCCAGGCCGGAGTTGCAGTCGTCGCGCTTGGCGAAGATCTGCACGGCGCCGCCGAGATGCGCGGACAGCCGCTCCAGCTTCTCGATCGGGGTGGGGCCGAAGGTCAGGGGGTAGCGGTCGAACTTCTCCAGCATGGCGGTATCTCCTGGCGCCTGGACGAAGCGGCAGAATAGCCCCGGCACCGCCGAAGGTGCTCTCGAAGTGCGCATCGAAAGCGCGTGATCAATCCATCAATTTGCCGGAAACTGCCGGCAGGCTTCATCAAATGCGAAATGTTCGGGAGAATCTTTCATGCCAGATGGACTCGACCGGATCGACCTGAAGATTCTCCGGCTGCTGCAGGCCGACGGCCGCCTGAGCAACGCCGAGATCGCGACCCGGGTCGGCACCAGCCCGGCGACCTGCCACCGCCGCACGCAGCGGCTGTTCGCCGACGGCTATGTCCGGTCGGTGCGCGCACAGGTCGCGCCGGAGCGGGTCGAGCGCGCCGCGCTGGTGATCGTCGGCGTCGTGCTCGACCGCTCCACGCCCGAGAGCTTCGCCGCCTTCGAGGCGGCGGTCGCCGACCTCGGCTTCATCCTCGACTGCCACCTGGTGGCCGGCGACTTCGACTACTTCCTGAAGATCCGGGTGCGCGACATGGCCGACTTCAACCGCCTGCACGGCGAGCGGCTGATCGCCCTGCCCGGCGTCCGCCAGACCCGCACCTTCTTCGTCATGAAGGAGGTGGCGGACAACCGGCCGCTGGAGTTCTAGAGGGGCGGGCGCGGCATCCGCCCGTCGCTCCGTGGGTCCCGGCACTCCGCTTCGCTGCGGCCGGGATGAGGCTTGTTCTTTGTCCCTCATCCCGGCCGGAGCGGCGAAGCCGCGGAGAGCCGGGACCCACCCGCTGCCGCGAGGACCACGCGGCGGGCGGACCTCAGAACGCCAGCGGATACGCCCCCGCCTTGAACCCCCGCAGCCTGACCAGCGCCAGCACCGCGTCGATGGTCGGGGTCGGCACCTCGACGAGGCGGCCGAGCTCCTGCACCGCCGAGACCAGGGCATCGATCTCCATGGCCCGGCCGAGCTCCAGGTCCTGCAGCATCGAGGTCTTGTGGGCGCCGACCGCCTCGGCACCGGCGATGCGCTTGTCGACGTCGATGGCAAACTTCACGCCCAGCGCCTCGCCGATCGCCTGGCCCTCCAGCATCATCGTGCGGATCAGGCCGCGGGTGCCGGGGAAGCGGCAGATCTCCTCCAGGGTGGCGCCGGTCAGCGCGCTGACCGGGTTGAGCGACAGGTTGCCCCACAGCTTCACCCAGATCTCGTCGCGGATGCGCGGCCTGATCGGCGCCTTGAAGCCCGCGGCACGGAACGCATCGGACAGCGCCGTCACCCGGTCGGTCTTCTCGCCCGACGGCTCGCCCAGGGTGAAGCGGTCGCCCTCGATCAGCCGCACCACGCCCGGCTCGTCGATCTCGGCCGCCGGGTAGACGACGCAGCCGATGGCACGCTGCGGCCCGATGGCGTCCCACTGCACGCCGCCAGGATCGACGGTCTCCAGCCGCGTGCCTTCCAGCGGCCCGCCGATGCCGTGGAAGTACCACCACGGCACGCCGTTGACCGCCGTCACCACGGCGGTGGCATCGTCGAACAGCGACGCCATGCGGCGCGCCACCGCCGGCACCGAATGCGCCTTCAGTGCCACGACGACCGCGTCCTGAATGCCCAGTTCCTCGGGATTCTCGGACGCCGCCACCGTCACCCTGCGCTCGCCCTCGGCGGTGCGCAGGGTCAGGCCGCGCTCCTTGATCGCCGCCAGGTGCGGGCCGCGCGCCACCAGCGACACCTCGGCCCCGGCCTCGGCCAGCCCGACCGCCATGTAGCCGCCGATCGCGCCGGCGCCGTAGATGCAGATCTTCATCCCAGGCTCCTCATGACGCCCTCACGCCTTGGCGCCGAGGCCGAGCTTCTCGGCGAGGCCGATGCGCTGCAGCTTGCCGGTCGCCCCCTTCGGGATCTCGTCGAGCAGCAGCACGGTGCGCGGCACCTTGAAGTCGGCCAGCCGCACCGCGACGAAGGCCTTCAGCTCGGCCTCGGTGGCGGCCGCCCCGTCGCGCAGCACGACCGCCGCCCCGACCTCCTCGCCGAGCTTGGGGTGCGGCACCGCGAAGGTCACCGCCTGCGCCACCGCCGGGTGATCCATCAGCACCTCGTCGACCTCACGCGGCGCGATCTTCTCGCCGCCGCGGTTGATGATCTCCTTGATGCGGCCGGTGATCCGCAGGTAGCCGTCGGCATCCATGGTGCCCTGGTCGCCGGTGCGGAACCAGCGGCCGCCGGCGCCGTCCGGGTCGGGCGCGTAACCCTCGGCGTTGGCCTTCTCGTTGTTCTCGTAACCGGCGGTGACGTTGGGCCCGCGGATGACGATCTCGCCCTCCTCCCCGGCCGGCCGGAAGCGGCCGTCGAGCCCGAGGATCCGCACCTCCGGGCCGGCGGCGATGCCGACCGATCCCGGGTAGCGGGCGGCCGGCGGCAGCGGGTTCGAGGTCATCTGGTGCGACGCCTCGGTCATGCCGTAGCTCTCGATCACCGGGCAGCCGAAGGTCGCCTCCAGCTCCGTCATGACCTGCGGCGGCAGCGACGACGAGGACGAGCGCACGAACCGCAATTGCATCGCAGCGACCGTCTCGGCGTTGCGGCCGGCGCGCGCCACGATCGCCTGGTGCATGGTCGGCACCGCGGTGTACCAGGACGGTTTCACCTCGTCGAACCAGCGGAACACCTTCAGTGCGTCGAAGCCGGGCGAACAGTGCACCGAAGCACCCGCCTGCATCGACGAAAGCACCGCGGCGATCAGGCCATGGATGTGGAACAGCGGCATGATGTTCAGGCAACGGTCGCCGGGCTCGAGCCGCAGCGTGGCGGCGATGTGCCCGGCCGAGGCCGCCAGGTTGGCGCCGCTCAGCGGCACGATCTTCGGCCGCGACGTCGTGCCGGAGGTGTGCAGCACCAGGGCGGTGTCGTCCGGACCGGCCGGCCGGGCGGTGCCTGGCGCCTTGCCGCCGAGGTCGAGCGCGAAGCCGCCGGCGGGGCCGTCTTCCTCGACCAGTTCGACCACCGGCACGCCGTGCCGCTCGGCGACCGCGCGCGCCGGGGTGTCCATGCCACGCAGCACCACCAGGATCTTTGCCCGCAGATCGGAGATGTAGAAATCGAACTCGTCGGCGCGGTAGCCGGGGTTCAGCGGTGCCGCCGTGGCATGCGCCGCCACCGCCAGGAAGCACGCCGCCATCACCGGCCCGTTCGGCAGCACGATCGCCACCCGGTCGCCGGCGCCGACGTCCAGCGCCGCCAGCGCGGCACCGGTGCTGTCGACCAGCGCGCGCAGGCCGCGATAGTCGAGGTCCGGACGGCCCGGCGCGCCGATCGCCGGGGCGGCGTCCGCACCGTTGTGCAGCAGGTCGCGGATGGTCGTCGGTGCCGTGCTCACCATGGCGGTCAGTCTCCCCGGTCGTCTGGCTGCTTCGTTGCGTTCCGGCGCGAGCGCGCCGCAGGCCGCCATTCCACGGCCGATCCGGCCGCGGCGCAAGGGGTCGGGTCGAGGCGAAGTCGGGCAGCACGCGCCGTTTCAACGGCTTCAGGGGCCGGTCGCGCCGTGATCCGCCAGGATCAGCACCATCGCCATGCGCCCGTCGTCGTCGCACAGCGGCAGCCGCAGCACGCGGTAGCGCCGGGTCTTGCCCTGGCGGTTGGTGTAGGTCAGCTCGACGAACTGCGGCCGCAGGTCGCCGGCCATCCGCGCGAGGTCGTCGTGCAGGGTGCGGGCGAAATCCTCGGGACGCAGCTCGGAGATCCGTATGCCCTTCAGGCTCTGGCCGTGGATGGTGTCCGCCGCCGTGCCGGCCAGCCGATAGCGGAAATCCAGGGGCTCGTGCTCGATGTCGACCAGCAGCACATGCGGCAGCAGCGCAGCGGGCAGATCGAGCGGGTCGATGTCCGCGCGCCGCGGGGCGGCTCGGCCGGCGGCACGCCCCGCCCAATAGCGCAGCAGCGGCCGGAAGAATTCGAACTCCGCCGGCTCCGGCTCCAGATCCAGCAGGTCGCGGCGCACCTGCGCGCCGTCGAAGACGTTGAATGCCCTGGCCGCGTCAGCCATCGCCGGCGCTCCCGATCGGTTGGTCGGATACCATCCCTTGGAGCATTGTCCGACTCTTGGCCGGCGTCGGCAACCATAGCGTCAACCACCTTCCCCGCTTTACGTCGGACAATTAATATGCATAGCCTATGCATATGTTGATCGCGAGCAAGCTCGGGGCGCTGGCGGTTCTGGTCGGCGACCTGTCTCGGACGGCGGCGGGCGAGTTGTCCGCCTCCGCCACCGCCATGCTGTTCACGCTGCACTACCATGGCGAGGCGACGGCCAGCGATCTCGCAACGGTCGCCGGCATCACCCAGCCGACGGCGGTGCGCGTGGTCGGCGGGCTGGTCGAGCGCGGCCTGGTCGAGCGCGCCGGGCGCCTCGGCCGGTCGGCGCCGCTCCGCCTCACCGCGTCCGGCATCCGGGCGGCCGGCGCCCTGCAGGCGGCGCGCCTGGCGGCGCTGCATCGCCTCCTCGACCCGCTCGGCGGCGACGACCGGGCGGTGCTGGAGCGCCTGCTCGACCGGATGCTCGCCGGCGCCACCACGTCGCGGCGGTTCGCCCGGACCGTCTGCCGGCAGTGCGACCACACGCTGTGCGACGGCCCGGCCTGCCCGGTGGGCAGCCGCGCGACCGCGATCGAGAGCCCCGGGAACGGCGAAGCCGAGGAGTGAGGACGATGCTGATCGAGCATGCCGGCAAGACGCCGGCGATCGACCCGACCGCGTGGGTCGCCCCCGACGCCACGGTCTGCGGCGACGTCGCCGTCGGGCCGGGAGCCCGGATCCTGCACGGCGCGCGCCTGGTCGGCGAAGCCGGCGGCAGCATCCGGATCGGCCGCGACACCATCGTCATGGAGAACGCGGTCGTCCGTGCCGGGCCACGGCATCCCTGCGTGATCGGGGATCACTGCCTGATCGGTCCGGGCGCCCATGTCGTCGGCGCCGTGCTGGAGGACGAGGTTTTCGTGGCGACCGGTGCGGCGGTGTTCCACGGCGCCCGCCTGGGATGCGGCTGCGAGGTGCGGGTGCATGCCGTCGTCCACCTGCGCACCCGGATCGACCCCGGCGGCATGGTGCCGATCGGCTGGGTGGCGGTCGGCGATCCGGCGCGCATCCTGCCGCCCGACCGCCACGACGAGATCTGGGCGGTGCAGGCGCCGCTGGACTTTCCGCAATGGGTCTATGGCGTCGACCGCGGCACCCCCGGCCTGATGCGCGAGGTGACACGGCGGATGTCGGAAGCACTGGGCCGGCATGCCGGCGACGGAGTGGTCGCCGGCGATGGGGCCGGGGCCGGCTGATCCTGCCGTCAGTCGGCCGGAATGCCGCCCCCGATGTCGACGAAGTCGCGCCTGTCGACGTGGAACGAGGTCATGCGCCCAAGCTCCGGCCAGCGGCCGAGATTGGCGTCGATGTTGGAGCCGACGAACACCAGCTGCGAGCCGGCGCCGTCGTCGCGGTGGAACGGGAACCCGAGGGCTTCGACCGCCATCACCTTGCCGCTGTCGTAGCGGCTCTCGCCGAGGACACGCATGCCGCAGGGATGGCTGGCCGGCACCAGGAAGCCGGCGAAGGCCTCCTCGCGCCGGTCGGGAGCGACCAGGTCGAGATAGTCACCACCGGTCGGGTCAAAGCCGAAATTCGACGCCATGCCGGTGCCGACCAGGCGGATCCGCACGATGGTCGGCTCCGTGAGGTCGCAGATCAGCATATGCGGCAGCAGCCCCGGCACGGCCAGCGGGTCGAACACCGAGCGCAACGGCACCAGCCCGGGGCGCGGCAGCGTTCGCCAGTGCGCGTCCCAGACCCGGCTGGCGTCGGCGATGAACTCGACCATTCCAGGCACGACCTCTGCAAGCCTCGGGGGCGGCGACACCATGTCGACCGGCGCCCGTTGCCGCCCTTCGGCGGCTCCCGCCGAACCGCTCCACAGCTCGCCGAGGCCCGCACGGACGGGATGCCAGTTCGGAGATGCAAGGTTCATGACGACGTGGCGCCCCATGGGCGGCCTTCCCGCTTCGCCGGGAATGCCCGATACCCCAAGACTACGGACCGCGAGCGGTGCATTTTACACCTACCCCACATCCCCACTTTAGGCGGCAACCGTTAACCAGCGGTTAACGGTTGCCGGATCGCCCCTCAGAACGCGCTTTGGAACAGGCCGCCGTCGAGCAGCAGGTTCTGCCCGGTGATGTAGCCGGCCCGGGCGCTGCACAGGAACGCCGCGGCGTCGCCGAACTCCGCCGGGTCGCCGGCCCGCCGCGCCGGCACCGTCGCCACCCGCTCGGCGTGCATGTCGTCATGGCTCTTGCCCTGGGCCTTGGCGGTGGCGTCGATGCCGGCGCGGTAGCGGTCGGTATCGAAATAGCCCGGCAGGATGTTGTTGATGGTGACGTTGGCGTGCGCCACCGACCGCGACACGCCGGCCAGGAACGCCGTCAGCCCGGCGCGCGCGCCGCTCGACAGGTCGAGGCCGAACACCGGCATCCTGACCGACACCGAGGTGATGTTGACGATGCGCCCGAAGCGGCGCTCGACCATGCCGTCGATCGACCGCTGGATCAGCTCGATCGGGGTGACCATGTTGGCGGTCACCCCCTTCAGCATCGCCTCGCGGTCGATCTGGCGGAAATCCTTGAACGGCGGGCCGCCGGCATTGGTCACCAGGATGTCGGGCGACGGGCACGCAGCGAACAGCGCGTCCTGGCCGGCCGGCGTGGTGACGTCGGCGGCGACCGGTATCACCTCGGCGCCGGTCTCGCGGGCCAGCGCGTCCGCTTCCGCCGCCAGCCGGCCCGGGTCGATGCCGTTCATCACCACCACGCAGCCGGCGCGCCCCAACGACGCAGCGATCGCCCGGCCGAGCCCACGGCTGGAGCCGCACACGATGGCCTTGCGGCCGCTGATCCCGAGATCCATGACGTCCTCCCTTGGTGTCTCCTGGCCGGCGATCCTAGCTGCCGTCGCCGCTGCGCTCCACCCACGCCCGCAGGGCCGGCGACAGGCCCTGCGACGGCTTCGCCGGTGGACGCGCGAAACTGCCCCGTGCCGCCGGCTGTGGCGCCAGGTCGACCAGCGCCTCGGCCATGCGGACGGCACAGGTCACCCCGTCGAGCACCGGCACCGGGATCTCGTGCGCCACCGTCCGCGCCAGGCCGGCGATCGGCCCGCCGCCCATGATCACCACCTCGGCACCGTGCCGGTCGATCACCTCGTGGCAGGCCTCGACGAGCCGGCGGCCGGTCTGCTCCTTCGCCGCGGTGATGTCGGACGGCGGCACGTCAAGCGGCCGCACGGCGACCAGCCGGCCGTCCAGCCCATGCTCCACGGCGCATTCGCGGTACCAGACGCCGAGCCGCGGCGTCAGGCAGACGATGGCGTAACGCCGGCCGAGGGTCCAGGCGGTCAGGAACGCCGCCTCTGCGATGCCGAGAACCGGGATCTCCAGCATCTCCTTGGCGGCGTGCACGCCGGGATCGCCGAATGCCGCGACGATCGCGGCATCGCAGCCGGGCGCGTGCTCGGCCAGTGCCTCCAGCACCGCATGGCCGGCGATCGCCGCCTCCACCCGGTTCTCGATGTACTGCGTGCCGAAGCGTGCCGTCGCCGGCACGATCTCGGTGCCGGCCGACGCCGTTCGCCGCGCCTCCGCGACCATGGTCGCGGTGATCGCCTCGGTGACGTTCGGGTTGACCAGGAGGATGCGCCGCGTCATTGCCTGCCCTCTGTCGCGTTCGAACGCCAGCATAGCCGGCAGCTCCGGATGACGCAGCCACGCTTGAGACGCCGCTCCGGAACGACTAACGTCCGCCGCCGCGTGACCTGAGGAACCGGATGAGCTTGGCCGACCCGACCGCCGTCAAATTGCCCACCGTCGACGACGACGTGGTGGTGGCCTGCAGCGGGGTGACCAAGAGCTACCCGATCTGGCAATCGCCGATGGGGCAGATGCTCGGGCTGGTAATGCCGCGAATCGTCCGGCCGCCGCGCAGCTTCACCGCCCTCGACGACGTCTCCCTGGAAGTGCGCCGCGGCGAGATGGTCGGGATCCTCGGCCACAACGGCTCCGGCAAGTCGACCCTGCTGCAGATCGTCGCCTCGACGCTGACGCCGACGCGCGGCACGGTGTCGGTCAACGGCACGGTCAGCGCCCTGCTCGAGCTGGGCGCCGGACTCAACCCCGAATACACCGGGCGGGAGAACATCTACCTGTACGGCGCGGTGATCGGCATCCCGCGTGCCCGGATCGACGAGCGGGTCGACGAGATCCTGGCGTTCTCCGAACTGGCCGGCTTCATCGACCAGCCGGTCAAGCACTACTCCTCGGGAATGTTCCTGCGACTCGCCTTCTCGGTCGCGATCTCGGTCGAACCCGACCTGCTGATCATCGACGAGGCGCTGGCGGTCGGCGACGCCTCGTTCCAGTTGAAGTGCTTCGAGAAGATCCGCGACCTCAAGGAGCGCGGCACCACCGTGCTGCTGGTCACGCACTCCACCCAGGTGGTGATCGAGCTGTGCGACCGCTGCGTGCTCCTGGACCACGGCCGCGTGCTCGCCGACGGCGACCCGGCCGTGGTGGCGCCGCAATATCTGCGCCTGATCTTCGCTCCCGAGGGTATCCGCGAGGCGATCCGCAGGGAGATCCTGACCGGTGAGCCGGCCGGTTCCGCCAACGGCGACGCCGTCCACACCTTGGAAATCACGCCCGACCGACCGCCCGCCGCCGACGGTGTGGAAGAAGTGCAGTATGTCCCGCGCGGCGCCACCATCCAGAATGTCAGGATCACCGAACCCGATGGCCGGCCGGCCCCGGTGCTGATCCGCGACCGGGACTATGTCATCCGCTACGAACTGCGGGTCGAAGAGACCATCCGCCAGCCGCGGTTCGCCACTTTGCTGAAGTCCCTGCGTGGAATCGAGATCGGCGGCCTCGGCTTCGGCGAGGAGATCACCGGCTGCCGGGAGCTGCGGGCCGGCCAGGTGGCGCGGGTGTCGTTCGCCTTCCGCTGCTCCCTCAATCCCGGCCAGTACACCCTGAACACCGGCGTCTCGGCCATGCTCGGGTCGGAGCGCCAGTCGGTACATCGCCGCATCAACGCCGTGGTCTTCGAGGTCGCCGCCCTCGACGACCGCCAGGTCACCGGCATCGTCGATCTCGGTCTGCAGCCATCGGTTTCAGTCGCCGACGTCTGACCGGTCGACCATTCCCTAAAATTGTCGCATTCTGCGGACGGCAGGGCATCGCGTCGGCGCGGCGTCGGGGAAGATCAGCGAAAGGGTCGGCTTGGGCATGGCCTCGGACCAGCGTGTGGACCGCCTGCCGCCGACCGCCGACCCCAGGGCCGGCGCCCTGCACGACCGATGGTCCGCCTTGCGCATCGGCGACCGGCCGCCCGACCGGGAAACCCTCGACGTGTTCGCGCTGCGGCCCTGGCTCGGGCATATCAGCGTCTATGAGGCGATCGACGGCGGCGCCGACTTCCAGATCCGTCTCGAAGGCACCCGCATTGCCGCTATGACCGGCGAGGACTGGACCGGGCGCCGCGCCAGCGATGTGGACACGGTGTTCGGCACCGACCTTTGCGGCGAGCTGCGGGAAGCCCTGGAGACCGCGCAGGCCAGCTTCCACACGACGCGGATCTACCAGCGCGACTACCAGAACGCCGTACGAATGCTGCTGCCGGTCCGCGGCCGCCGGGACGGCCCGGTCGACCAGATCCTGCTGGTGCTGTACCTGGACCCCGGCCAGCGACGCTGACCGGGGCCGCCGATCGGCCGCGGAAGATCAGTCGCGGAACGGCACGCCCAGGCGATCGAGCTTGCGCATCCAGGCCCCCAGCTCGATCTGCCCGTAGCCGCCGAAGCGCGAGCCGACCGGCTTCTGGGCGCGGGTATGCTCGACGATCGCCGGCGGGATTCGCACCACCTCGGCCTGGCCGCCGGCCTGCGCCAGAACCTGCACCCGGCAGGCGCGCTCAAGGTTGTACATGTGGAAGAACGCCTCGGCGACGGTCTCGCCGACGGTCAGCGTGCCGTGGTTGCGCAGGATCATCGCCTTGCGATGACCGAGGTCGGCAACCAGCCGCGGCTTCTCGTCCTCGTCCAGCGCCAGCCCCTCGTAATCGTGGTAGGCGATGCCGCCGGGCAGGAACATGGCGAACTGCGAGGCGTCCAGCAGGCCCTCGCGCTGGCAGGACACCGCGACGCCGGAATCGGTGTGCAGGTGGATCACGCAGTGCGCTTCCGGCGCCTTCTCATGGATGGCGCCGTGGATCAGGAAGCCGGCGTAGTTGATCGGGTGGCCAGTGTCCTCGACGATGTTGCCGGCGAGGTCGATCTTCACCAGGTTGGACGCCGTCACCTCCTCGTACATCAGCCCGAACGGGTTGATCAGGAAGTGGCCCTCCGGCCCCGGTACCCGCGCAGAGATATGGGTGTAGATCAGGTCGTCCATGCCCAGCATGCCGAACACCCGATACACCGCGGCCAGCTCCTCGCGGACCGCCTGCTCCTCGGGTGAACGGGTTTTCGGGCGCCTGCCGGCGGGTTGTGCGAGCGGTGTCACGGACATGGTCGGCCTCCCTGCTTGCGTTGCTTGCGACGATCCTAGGACGCGGCGGGCCGCGCGTCCAAGCACTCCTGGAGCCTAAGCGGCCTGACCGGCCGGTGCCGCCGCTCGCGCCGGTGCCGCCGCCGGTGGCGGGCCGAGCGCCGCATCCATCGCCTCGAGGAGCTCATCGAACTTTAGCGGCTTGGTGAGGTAGGCGCGGAACCCGGCATCGAGGCCGCGCCGCACGTCGCTGGGCATCGCCGAGGCCGTCAGCGCGATCACCGGGATCGTCTGCGTCTCCGGATGCGCGCGCAGCGCCGCGAGCACCCGGAAGCCGTCCATGTCCGGCAGATTCAGGTCCAGGATGATCACGTCCGGGTGCCGGGCGAGCGCCAGGTCGATACCGATAGATCCCGACGGTGCGGAGTGCAACTCGACCCGCGGCAGCGTGTCGAGCAGATACTCCATCAGCCGGACGTTGAGCGGGTTGTCCTCGACATACAGCACGCAGTAGCCGCCGCGTGTGGCGCGGCCGGCCGGGCCGGCCGCCGGCAGCTCGCCGGTCCGCTGTTCCGCGAACGGCATCTCGATCCAGAACGTGCTGCCGCCGGCGGGCTCGGGATGATAGCCGATCCGCCCGTCCATCGCCTCGACGAGCTGCTTGCTCAGCGCCAGCCCGATGCCGGTGCCCTCGATGGCGCTGAACTCGGCACCGAGCCGCTGGAACGGGACGAACAGCTCATCGGCACGCTCGGCCGGCACGCCCTTGCCGGTGTCGGTGACGGTGATCCGCACGCAGCCTTCCCGGGCTCTTGCCGCAATGACGACCGATCCGTCCCGCCGGTTGTACTTGATCGCGTTCGAGACGAGGTTCAACAGCACCTGCTGCAGCCGATGGGCGTCGGCGAGGATCGGCGGGCAGTCCGGTCCGACGGCCGAGCGCAGCTCCACCGAGCGCTTGACCGCCAGCGGCCGCATGGTCCGCATGGCGCGATCGACGATGTGCTCCGCCGCGACCGGCTCCAGGGTGACGCGGACCCGGCCGGCCTCGACCGAAGCCAGATCGAGCACGTCGTTCACCAGGCTCAGCAGGTGCTCGCCGCTGCCGACGATGTAATCGGCGTACTCGCGTTGCTGCGCGGCGGAGACCTGTCGCAAGTCGTTGCGCTGCAAGATCTGCCCGAAGCCGATGATGGCGTTCAGCGGGGTGCGCAGTTCGTGGCTCATGCCCGCCAGGAAGTCCGACTTCGCCTGGTTGGCCGCATCGGCCGCCTCGCGGGCCGCGAGGACCACCTGGCGTGCCTCCTCGCGCTCCGTCACGTCGAACCGCAGCACCATGATGCCGCCGTCCGCCGTGGGCCGCTCGATGATGTCGATCGCCCGGCCGGAATTGTGCACCAACGTGGTGCCGGCCGCCTCGCGATGACGCCGTATCCGCCATGCGATCCATGCCTCGGGGTCGGCGGCGGCCTCGGCGACGCACCCGGTCGCCACGGTACGCCGCAGGTTCGTCGCGAAGCCGTCCCCGACGCGGTCCAGGTCCTGCATCTGCGGCAGCCGCCCCGGCGAGCTGTTCGTGTAGATCAGGCGATCGTCGGCGTCGAACAGCAGGAAGTCGCCGGGAATCGCTTCCACCGCCTCCTGCAGCCGCCGACGCGCGGCGACCAGCTCGGTCACGTCCCTGCCCGTGCCCCGATAGCCCAGGAACGTTCCGCATGCGTCGAACCGGGGAACACCGCTGGTCCGGATCCAGCATTCGTTGCCGGGACCGGTCCTCAGATACTCGAAGTCGCGGAACGGCAGGTGCTGCGACAGGCAACGCTCGTGCTGGGCGAGGGCTCCTGGAAGCATCCGGCCGGTTGCGATCAGGTCGAGACGGCGCCGGCCGTAATGCCAGTCGGCCGGCACGCCGGTGATGCGCTCGATCGACTTCGACAGCCACACGAAACGGTGCTCGGCATCGGTCTCCCAGAACCAGTCGCTCGAAGCCTCGGCGTAGTCGCGCAGCTTCGCCTCCTCCGCGAGCAGCTCCACCGCCAGCCGCTCGCGCCCGCGCAGCTGACGCACCAGCAGCCATGCACCGAGCAGCAGAGCCAGCAGCGTCACGCCGGTCCGCAGCGAGCCCATGGAGAGATCCCGCCGGAACTCTGCCAGCGCCTCCGCGCGCCTGACCGCCACCGTGACCACGAAGCGGCCGTCGGAGGCGACCGAGTAGCCGACAATCCGTTGCGCCGAATCGGTGAGGCCCTGGCCACGGAAGGTCCCGTAGGGCGCGCGCTCGACCATCTCCGTCATGAACGGGCGTCCGGCCAGCGACTTGCCGAGCAGGCTCGGATCGTCCGGCAGCCGCGCCAGGATCGTGCCGTCGCGGCGGAACAGGGTGAAGACCGCCGACTGCCCGAGGTCCGCGGAGTCGAACACCCTGGCGAAATAGGCGGTGTCGATGATGCCGCCGGCCACTCCGTCGAACTCGCCCGCCGTGGTCTCGATGCGCAGCCCGACCATGACGATCCAGGACGCCATCAACTCGGAGTATTTCGGCGCCCCCACATTCAGTCCCGATGCGCCCGGATCGTCGCGCGCCGCCCGGAAATGCTCCTCGCGCGAGACATCCAGCGGTGGTGGCGCCTCCGACAGCGACGTCGCCGTCCGCCTGCCGTTGCGGTCGATCAGCCCGATCGCCTTGAACACCGGCGTGCCGCCCTGGATGGCGCGCAGCAGCCTGTGCGCGTCGACGCGGTCGTGGAGGCCGGTTTCCAGGTCACGGTGCAGTCGGGCGACCGCGCGCAGGGCGCCCTCTGCCGAGTTGAAGGTTCGCGCGGTGTGCTCGGCCAGCAGCCGGGCCGCCGTCAGCGTCGATCGCTCCGCTTGCTCCAGCGCGTCATTGTAGCGCTGCCAGTGATCGTGCGCGAACGTGGCCAGGATCACGACCACGCCGAGCGCCGCCCCGGCGATGATCTGATGGCTGGCACGAACCATTCTCTGCGGCAAGGGCACTCGATCCTCCGATCCGGGTCGGCGTCCTCACTGCATACGGAATTGGGCTTAAGGTTTCCTTATCCCCAGCGGCCACTGTCATCGGCTGGTGCTTCAGGACCGGCCGTCGTAGTCTGCGAGGTCGGCCTGCTCGTCCGCGGGGAAATCGATGTGCAGGTGGTTGCCGTCGGAGTCGTGGATGTTGACCTGGCGGATCCCGAAGTCCGGCAGCACCCGGCAGTAGTAGGCCACCTTGTGGGCGCGCAGATGCGCCAGGAATTCGGCGAGGCCCGTGGCGCTCATGGCGTAGTGCTCGAGCCGCTGGTCCGGCCGGTAGTCGGCAGGCCGGCCCTTATGGCCGACCAGATGCACCACCGCCTGCTCGCCCGCGTACATCCAGGCCCCCGGGAAGTCGAAACCCGGGCGGGGACCTTGCCTCAATCCCATGACCCGCTCATAGAACCCGACCATGCCGTCGAGGTCGTCGGTTCGCAGGTTGACGTGGTCGAGCTTCTGGACTGGCATCGCGATCCTCCCGCACGGGTGTTTTTCCCGAGCTTAGCGCGAAACCGAGACGAGCGACCATGACCGACCGGCTGAGCAACGCCGACCTTCGCCGCCTGTTCATCGAGCGCCACGGCCTCGCCGACGCGCCCGGTGGCCCGCTGACCCGCGACCGGCTGGACGCGCTGATCGAGCGGCTCGGATTCGTGCAGGTCGACACCATCTCGACGCTGGAGCAGGCGCATCATCACATCCTGTTCACCCGTGCCAACAGCTACCGCAAGCCGCTGCTGAAGCATCTGCTGGAGAAGCGTCGCTCGTTGTTCGAGCACTGGACCCACGACGCCTCGATCATCCCGACCCGCTTCTATCCCTACTGGAAGCCGCGGTTCGTCAGGGCGGCGGCGCGGCTCGACGCCAACCGCTACTGGACCGAGAGGTTCAACGGCCGGCGCGAGGCGGTGCTCGACGAGATCCGTCGCCGGATCGCCGAGACCGGCCCGGTCGGCTCGCGCGACGTCACTCCCGACGACGCCGAGCAGCGCAGTGCGTGGTGGGGCTGGACGCCCTCGAAGGCGGCGCTGGAGTATCTCTGGCACACCGGCGAGTTGGCGGTGACCGCCCGGCGCGGCTTCGCCAAGCTCTACGACCTCGCCGAGCGGGTCATTCCCGACGCGCATCGCGCGCATCACCCGACCCACGCGGAGACGGTCGACTGGATCTGCCGCGAGGCGATCGCCCGGCTCGGGATCGGCACGCATTTCGAGATCGCGGCGTTCTTCGACGCAATAACTCCCGATGAGGCCAAGGCATGGTGCGCAGCGGCCGGGCCGGAGACGCTCCGGCGCGTCGAGATCGAGCACGCCGACGGCTCGGTGCGCGAAGTCTGGGCGCGGCCGGACATCCTCGACCTGGCGCGCGCGGCGCCGGAACCACCCGCCCGCATCCGCTTCCTGTCGCCGTTCGACCCGATGATCCGCGAGCGCGACCGCACCCAGCGCTTCTTCGGCTTCGACTACCGGTTCGAGGCCTTCGTGCCGGCCCCGAAGCGGATCTGGGGCTATTACGTGCTGCCGATGCTGGAGCGCGACCGGCTGATCGGCCGGATCGAACTGAAGGCGCATCGCGACCGCGGCGAACTCGAGGTGCGCGGCCTGTGGCTGGAGCCGGGCACGCGCCGGGCGGCGGCACGCACCGTTCGGATCGAGACGGAGATCGAGCGCTGGCGGATCTTCACCGGCCTCGACCGGGTGACCTGGAGTGCGGAAAGGCCATCGTGACCCCCGCGGGCGTGCACCGGGGCGGCAGATATTTCCCATTGATTGTACAAGGCCGCAGCCAATACCATCCCTCGCGTGGGGAGAGCGGGATGACGCCAGCGGAGGATCCGCAGTGGACATCGCTCTATGGGTGCTTGGTATCTGGTTTGCCATGTCGGCGCTGGCCTCGCCGATGATCGGGCTCCTGGGACGCGCCAACGAGACGCCACGGCGCTAGCCGCCATGGCGTTTCGTTGCGTGCCGGACGGACGGTCGTCCGATCAGGGCAGCTTGAGTGCGGCGACGACGAAGGCGTTCGCGGAGGCGTCGATCCCCAGTTCGCCGGCCATCCGCACCACCGCGCCCGACAGCCAGGGCAGTTCCAGCCTCTGCCCCTTTTCCAGGTCCATAGCCATCGAGGCCCGCATCTCGGCCGGCAGGCTGTCGATGAAGGCCATCTGGCGATCCGTGAGATCGTCGGGCAGCACCACGCCCTTCGCCCGCCCGGCGGCGACCGCCTCGTCGACCACCCGGCGCAGCAGCGCGCGGGTGTCGGGATCGGAGCGGACGGCGCCGATCGGCCGCCGGGTCAGGGCGGTGAGCGCGCTCAGTCCGACCAGGAAGGTGAATTTGGTCCAGATCGCCGCCTGGATGTCGTCCGGCTGCTGGAAGGCGATCCCGGCGGCCGTACAGGCCTCGGCCAGCCGCTGCAGCCGCGCACCGTCGCGCGGCTGCAGCTCGCCGGCCTTGATGCGCTGGAACGGGCTGAACCGCGTGATCGTCCCCGGTGCTGTGATCGCCGACGAGATCTCGGCCACCCCGCCCATCACGTGACCGCCGCCGAGGATGCCGGCGAGCGCCGGCTCGGAGTCGACGCCGTTCTGCAGCGAGACCACGGCGGTGTCCGGACCGATCAGCGGCCGGATCTGCGCGGCGGCCGCCTCGGTGTCCCACAGCTTCACCGCGAACAGCGCGAAGTCGACCGGCCCGATCGTGGCGGGATCGTCGGTCGCCTCGGCCGCCACGGTGAAGGCGCCGTCGGGTTCGACCACCCGCAGGCCGTCGCGGCGGATCGCCGCCAGATGCGCTCCCCGGGCAAGGAAGGTGGTCTCGAAGCCGGCGCGGGCGAGGCGGGCGCCGAAATAGCCGCCGACGCCGCCGGTTCCGACCACCGCGAAGCGCGGCTTGCTCATGGCTGTTCTCCCGTCCATTGCTGCGCCGAGGCGGCCACGTCCTTGTACAGGCCGGTGCTGAGATACTTGATCCCGGTATCGCACAGCACCGTCACCACCGTCGAGCCGGGTCCGAGGCGGCGGGCGACGTCGAGGGCGGCCACCACATTGGCGCCGGTCGAGGTGCCGGCGAACAGGCCCTCCTCGGCGGCCAGCCGCCGTGCCATCGCCATCGCCTCGCCAGTGGAGACCGCGGCGATCTCGCTGATGACCGACGGATCCCAGAGCGGCACCACGAAGCCGGCGCCGGCCCCCTCGATCCGATGCACGCCGCTGCTGCCGCCCGAGAGCACCGCGGACTCCGCGGGCTCGACGGCGACGGTGCGGATGCCGGGCTGATGGCCGCGCAGCGACTCCGCCGCGCCCCTCACCGAGGCTGCGGTGCCGGTGCATTGCACGAACGCGTCGACCCGGCCGCCGGTCTGCCGCCAGATCTCGTCGCCCATGCGGTGGTAGGCCGGCAACTGGTCGGCGTTGTTGAGCTGGTCGGTCCAGAAGCCGCCGGTGGCCTCGGTGATCTGCCGGGCCGCCTCGATCATGTTGCGGGTCAGGGCCGCATCCATGCCGCCGCCGGCGCTGCGCACGATGGTCAGCTCGGCGCCGAGGGCGGCCATGTGGCTTCGCTTCTCCGGGCTGAAGGCATCCGAGGTCACGATGCTGAGCGGATGGCGCTTCACCGCGCAGACCAGCGCCAGCGAGACGCCGGTGCTGCCCCCGGTGTATTCGACCACCCGGCCGCCCGGCGGCAGCCGGCCGTCGCGCTCGCCGGTCTCGACCATGGCGAGCGCCATGCGGTCCTTCATGCTGCCGGTCGGATTCCGGCTCTCCAGCTTCAGCAGGACCCGCGCCGAACCGGCTGGCACCAGATGCCGGAGCTGGATCAGCGGCGTGTCGCCGATGCCGTCGAGGATCGAGGAGTGGAATCGGGTGCAGGTGGTCATCGGTAGCGCCTTCGCGATGTCGTCCCGAACCTGACGCTAAGCGGTTCAGTTTCGATCCGTGAGAGGGTAATTTCGGACCATGGCGGATCGAATTTCATCCATCGACTGGGACGACCTGCGGGTCTTCCTCGCGGCACACCGGGCCGGCACGCTGCGCGGTGCGGCCCGGGCACTCGGCGTCAACCACGCCACGGTGACGCGCCGCCTGGGGCAGATCGAGAGTGCCCTGGGCTCCGACCTGTTCGAGCGCCGGCCGGAAGGTCTGGTCCCGTCGCAGGCCGGCGAGGACCTGCTGGCCGCCGCCGAACGCGTCGAGGGGGAGCTGCTGGCCGTGCAGCGCCGCATCGGCGGCCGTGACGACAGCCCCCGGGGCGTGGTCCGGCTCAGCGTGCCCCCGGCCATGCTCAGGTCGTTCCTGGCGCGCGAGCTGGTCGCCTTCGCGCGCACCAATCCCGGCATCGAACTCGACGTCGACGCCTCGCACAGCTACTCCGACCTGGCGCGCCGCGAGGCCGACGTGGCGGTGCGGATGGCCGACGATGTGGCCGAGGATGTCGTCGCCCTGCGGGTCCTGCGCTACCGCAAGGCGATCTACGCGGCACCGGGCCATCTCGGGGATGCCGCAGACACCGGCGCGCTCGACCCGGAACGGCACAACTGGATCGGTTGGGGCGAGGACCAGCCCTACCCGTCCTGGATCCGGGACACGCCGTTCCCCGAGCTGCCGGTGCGTCACCGGCTGTTCTCCAATATCCTGCAGCTCGAGGCGGCCCGCGAAGGACTCGGGCTGGCGCTGCTGCCGTGCTTTCTCGGCGATCCGGAGCCGGGGGTGATGCGCGTTCCGGGCACCGCGACGCTGGACGGCAAGAGCATCTGGCTGCTCTATCACCCGGATCTGCGCAAGACCGCGCGGGTGCGCATGCTCATCGAGTTTCTGGCGCCGGCGATCCGGCAGCATCGCGCCCTGGTGGAGGGTCGTGCCCGATTTAACGCGGCAGCTACGAAAAATTAACCATTGGCGCGGAATAATCTTGTTCGACGGCTTCGACCGGGAAAGGATCGTCGGATGAGCTTCGTGTTTTGGATCGCCGCCGCGTGGTTCGGAATCTCTGTCGCCGGCGCCTTCGCCGTTGCGGCTTTCATCCGCGACAACCGCGGGGCCGTTGAGGCGTCGCCGGCCCGCCCGGCGTTCAACCGGCCGGGTCGCGCAGCACCACTCCCGTAAGGCAGCCGATCCCGCCCGCCGCCTTGACCAATTCCGAGCCGTCGACGGTCACGCACTCGATGCCGGCCGCTTCGTAGACCCGCTGCACCGACGGATAGCCGGCCAGCATCAGGATCCTGCGCGGCCCGAGCGTCACCACGTTCAGCGCCCGGTTCAGGGTGTTGTCGTCCTCGTCCGGCAGCCAGACGATGTCATGGCCGCGCTCCTGCAACTCGCGCACCGCCGCAAACGGGGTGCGCCGCGGCCAGGCAATCGCCAGATCGCGATCGACGATCCGCAGCATGCCCATGAAATGCATGGTGCCGTAGGGAAGGTCGACCGCCATCGCGTCGACGCCGATCTCCTCCAGCGCACCGGCGATCTGCGAGGCCGCCTCCTCATTGGTGCGCAGGCCGAGGCCGATCATGGCGGTGCGCTGGTCGAGCCACATGAGGTCGGCGCCCTCGAACACCGCGTTGCCGGTGAGGGTGCGCAGGATCGGCACGCCGAGGTCGGCCAGCCGCCGCGCCACCCAGCGCTCCTCGCCGGCCCGCACCGTCGAGGCCGGGCGCGCCAGGATCGCACCCTCCGGGGTCATCACGAACAGGTCGGCGCAGAACATCTGGTTCGGGGTCGGCTGGCCGGCCGGGTCGACGTAGTGCACCGCGACGCCATTCGCCCGGTACGCCGCGGCCATCGCGTCGTGCTGCTCGGCGGCCAGCGCCAGGTCGAGAGGCGCCAGCATCTGCACCGCGTCGTGATCCTCCAGCGCCGCCGCCAGCTCGCCGCCCGGCCGGTGCAGCAGCACCGCGCGCAGCGGAGCGTATTCGTTGTCGATCCCCGAGGCCGCCCAGAGGTCGCCGATCTCCTCGCGGTGCGTGCGGGTCCGGCCCTGCCAGCCGGGTCCGCCATAAGCCGCGGTGTCGAAGGTGCTGCCAGTGTCGTCCATGGGGTGGTCTCCGACGAGTACGGCCGGGAGGATCGGTCGCGCCTGGCTTGGCGTCAACCGGCGGCGCGCAGGCCGGCGGTCCCGGCGAGCGCATGGTGGAGGCGGCCGAGGAAGCGGTCGCGCCCGGTGTAACCTCTACCATCCAGCATCCCGTCCAGGGCATGCACCAGCTTTGCCTCGGAGGTGCCCGCCGTCTCCAGCTCCAGCAGCAGCGCGCCGACATGCAGGCCGCCGTCGGGGTCGAGGCCGGCGCGGATCTCGTCTGGCGTGCCGGCGAGCCCACGGGCGAGCGCCATCTCCAGCACGCGCTGCAGGTCGACCGGGTTATCGAGATGACGGGCTGACAGGAGTGCCGCCAGCGCAGTGGCGCCGGCGGCGGCGAGACACGGCTCGCCCCGGCGCAGCGCTTGCGCGATCGCGACCGCCGCTTCCGTCATGGCCGAATCTTGTTTCCTCCCGCGCATGACCGCAGGCTAGGCACGCTGGCGCTGCCCGGCCACGCATAAGTTATGCGCGGGGTTCGCCGTCGAACAGTCGGACCAGGCCACTTTCCGGCATCGCTCCGGCCGGCAGGGTGCTGACCAGCCGCACCGGGCTGCCGTCGTTCAGCGTCAGCCGCTCCCACACGCAGTAGCCGGTCGCCATGCGGATGACCGAGGCTCCCTCGCGGCCGCGCACCCACAGAACGGCACCGGGGGCGGCGTCGGTAAACCATCCGATGTCGTCGAGCCTGCGCTCGGCCTCGCGGATCTCGTCGGTGGCGAACGGGAACAGCGGCTGGCCATGCAGGTCGGAGGCCGGCACCGTCCACTCGGCCTCGCGGGCCGGCGAGGCCGCCAGCAGGCGATGCGTGAGGTCGCAGATCAGGTGCACCGCCAGCGGCGAGGAAACCACCAGGCGCTTCAGCCCGCTGTCGCGTGCCAGATCGGCAACCGGCGTCAGGATCGGTGCCAGCCGCCGCAGCTGCTCCGGCGATGGTTCGATCGCACCTGCTTCCCAGCGCGACACCGTGGTCTGCGCCACTCCGGCGAGGTCCGCCACCGCCTGTTGTTTCCAGCGGCGCAGCGCCCGGGCGCGCTTGAGGAGCGGGCCGATCTTCATCGCAGGCGGCCTCCGAGACGAGACCAATCTCCTACGCCGGCTCCGGGCGGTGCGCAACTCCAGGCGCCATGCTAGCGTCCAGGGCCGCCGAGCGATGCCGCGGCGGCCGCTCCCGCTTCCCCAATGCCCGAAAAGGTGGTGCCCATGGCATATGAAAGCATGATCGCCGAATCCGTGACGATCTTCGGCAACAATGGCGAGCCGGTCTCCGCCTATTCGGCGCGGCCGATGGGACCGGGCCCGTTCCCGGGCGTGGTGCTGATCCATCACCTGCCGGGCTGGGGCGAGTTCTACCGCGAGATGACCCGCAAGTTTGCCCACCACGGCTACGCCGCCATCAGCCACAACCTCTATCACCGCCTTGGCGAAGGCACCGCCGACGACGTCGCCGCCAGGGCGCGGGCCGAGGGCGGAGTGGCCGACGAACAGATGGTCGGCGACACCAGCGGTGCCGTGGAGTGGCTTCGCGCGCAACCCTATGTCGGCCCCAAAGTCGGTCTGATCGGCAGTTGCTCGGGCGGCCGGCAGGCCTTCCTCTACGCCTGCCGCAAGGACAACATCGACGCCGTGGTCGAGCTGTGGGGCGGGCGCGTGGTGCAGGCCGCGGACGACCGGCCGGCCAAGCAGCCGGTGGCGCCCATCGAGCTGACCAAGGACCTCTCCTGCCCGCTGCTCGGGATCTTCGGCAACGAGGACCGCGCCCCCAGCCCGGAACAGGTCGACCAGCACGAGGCCGAGTTGAAGAAGCACGGCAAGGACTACGAGTTCCACCGCTACGACGGTGCCGGGCACGGCTTCTTCTACTATCACCGGCCGATGTACCGGGTGGAGCAGACCCTGGACGGCTGGCAGAAGATCTTCGCCTTCTTCGGCAAGCACCTGGCCGGGTGAGCGCCATGTGCACCTCGATCGTCGAGATCGTCCGCGCCGAGGGCGCGGGCAAGAGCAGCGACGGCTGGTTCGGGATCTCCCACGCCGTGGTGTCCTACGACCACCCGAGCCACGCGCTGCTGGACGACGGCATCATCATCGACTTCATCAACCGCGACATGGGTCCTGACAAGCGGGCGGCGGTCGAGCTGACGCTGGACTCGGCGAAGGCACTCAAGGGCGCGCTGGAGCGCGCCATCGCCGCCGCCGAGGCCGAGGAGGCGGAAGTGGCCGAGGCGCAGGCGTCCCGGCTGCGGGCGACGGCGGCTTGAACGCCATGCCAGAGATTCGTGAAGCCATTCTGGTCGTCGACCTTCAGGTCGGCATGTTCGACGGCGTGGCCGAGCCGCCGCTTGCGGAGGCGGAGGCGCTCGCCGAGCGCGCCCGGGCGGTGATCGCCTGGGCGCGGCGTTCGGGCCGGCCGGTCGCCTTCGTACGCCACGACGGTCCGGACGGCGACCCGCTCGCCCCCGGCCAGCCCGGCTGGCCGGTCGCCCCGGCGATCGGTCAGGCGGCGGGGGAACCGACCTTCGCGAAGTCGGTCGGCAACGCCTTCAGCAACCCGGAGCTCGGCGACTGGCTGGCACGGCAGGGTGTCGACGGGGTGGTGCTGCTGGGTGCTCAGACGGAATTCTGCATCGCCGCCACGGTCACCGGCGCGCTCGCCGCTGGCCTCGCGGTCACCGTGGTGTGCGACGCCCACGGAACCCGCGACGACGATACCGCAACCGCGGGTCAGATCGTCGCCCACCACAACGCCGCTTTCACCGCAGCGGGTGCACGACTGGCGACGACGGCGGAGCTGACCGGCACGAGCTGATCGGCGTCAGGCCCGCCGCATCAGCACGAACAGGCTGGCGGCACCGGTCAGCGGCGCCGCCGCGGTGATGGCGAAGGCGGCCTGGTAGGAACCGGTCGCGCCGACCAGGGTGCCGAAAGCGACCGGGCCGACCACGTAGCCGATGAAGGTGAGGAAGGTCGAGCCGGATGTCGCCAGCCCGACCTGACCCTCGGGCGCCGCGGCCGCGATCTCGGCCAGGTAGACGCCGTTCCAGCTGGCCACCGCGAAGCCGGCGACCGCAGCGACGGCGACGATCGCCGAGGCCGGCCAGGCTTCGGTGATGCAGGCGACCGCAGCGGTTGCCGCGGCCGAGGCGAGGGCCAGCGCCAGCAGCGTGGCGCGCGCCGAGCCGACGCTGTCGGCGATCCAGCCGACCGCCACCCGCGCCGCCACGCCGACCCCCTGCATGACCGCAAAGGCGAGCCCTGCCACCGGCAGCGACACGCCGAGCCGGGTGGCGAGGAAGGTCACGAAGAACGCGAACAGGCAGCCCTGGGTGAGTGCGAAGCAGAAGCCGGCATAGGAGGTCGCGAGCAGCACCGGACTGGCGGCGACGGCGCGGAACGGCCGCATCAGGCTGCGCGGGTGCAGCGCCGCCGACAGCCGCACCGGATGGTCGCGGTCGCGGTCGGCGTCGATCGCCTTCCGCAGTGGCTGCACGAACAGCACCGCCGACAGCGCCACCGCCGCCGACACCGCGCAGGCGATGCGCCAGTCCCAGAGCGCCAGCAGCGCCGGCACCAGCACCCCGGCGACCGCCCCGCCGAGCGGCACGCCCGACTGCTTGATCGAAAACACCAGCGAGCGCCGACCGGGCGGGGAATGCCGGTTCAGGATGTCGCTGCCGGCCGGCGGCGACGGGCCGTAGCCGACGCCGATCAGGAAGGCCGCCAGCAGCAGCGCCTCCCAGGTCCCGAGCAGCGCTGCCAGCAGGCCGGCGCTGCCGACGAACGCCCCGACCTGCAGGGTCCGCACGGCACCCAGCCGCGGCAGCAGGTCGCCGCCGGCGACGAGGTAGGCCATGGTGCCGGCCGACACTACCGCCGCCAGCAGGCCGATCCGCTCCGGCGCCACGCCGACCGCGTCGGTCAGCGCCGGCCCGATCACCGGGAACACCCGGGTCAGGAAGGCACTGGAGGTCTGCATCAGCAGGGCAGCACCCAGCGCCGTCATCCAGACCGGAACCGCGCGCATCGCAACCTTCGAGATGATGCCCCGCGGAGCCGCCGGGCCGGGAAGGTCCCAGTGTAGCGCGTTCGGTGCTGCGTCCTACCCGCCGATCTCCCGCCGCACGATCGCCGCACCCTGCGCCATCGCCTTCAGCTTGGCGAAGGCGACGTCGCGGCGCAGATACTTCATGCCGCAGTCGGGCGCCACGATCAGCCGCTCCGCCGGCACGTGCTTCAGCGCCGCCCGCAGCCGCTCTGCGACCAGCTCGGCGGTCTCCGGGCGCGGATCGTTGAGGTCGATGACGCCGAGCATGATCCGCTTCGACGGCAGGCTGGCGAGCGCCTGCGGGTCGAGGCCGGGCTGGGCGGCCTCGATCGAGATGATGTCGGCGAGCGAGGCTTCCAGTTCCGGCAGGAACGAGTAGCCGCTCGGCTTGTCCTTCACCATCGCGGCATAGCCGAAGCACAGATGCACCGCAGTGGTGCCGGTGGCGCCCTGCAGCGCCCGGTTGATCGCCGGCACGGCATAGTCGTGCGCCAGCTTCGGCCGCGCCTGCATCCACGGCTCGTCGAGCTGCACGATGTCGGCGCCAGCGGCAAACACTTCCAACAGTTCCTCGTTGACCGCCGCCGCATAGGCCATCGCCAGGTCGGCGTCGCTGGCGTAGTGCTCGTTGACCGCCTGCTGCGTCATGGTGAACGGCCCGGGCAGCGTCACCTTGATCGGCCGGTCGGTCTGGGCGCGCAGGAACGCCACCTCCTCGACGATCACCGCCCGGGTGCGGCGCACCGGCCCGACCACGCGCGGCACCGGCGTGTTCTCGCCGCTGCGGCCGATGGTGTTGCCGGGCGTCTCGGTATCCACCCCCTCCAGCGCGGTGGCGAACTGGTTGGAGTAGCTCTCGCGGCCGGCCTCGCCGTCGCCGACGATATCGATGCCGGCACGCTCCATCTCATGCATCGCCAGCACCCCGGCGTCGCGCTGCCCTTCCGCCAGCTGGTCGCCCTCGAGCCGCCAGATGCCGCGGGCGCGCAGTCGCGGCACCCCCGCCTGCTTCAGCGCCTCGGGGTCGACCAGCCAGCCCGGCTGCGGATAGCTGCCGACGATGGTGGTCGGCAGCAGCGGCAGGCCTGCGAGGCGGTCGGTCGGCATGGTGTCTCCTCCTTGGTGATCGTCCGGGCTGATCTTATGGGCCGAACTTATCGAAGTTGAGCATGCCGCAGGATAATCGATTTTTGCAGCGGATTTTGATTTTCCGACCGGCCGTCGCCCGATATCGTTCGAACATGATCGAGACCGTCGAACCCAGCGGGCCGGCCGGCACCGGGCGCAGCGCCAACAAGAGCCGCACGCTCCGGCTCAGCGAGCAACTGCGTGCCGAGATCCTCGACGGCCGGCTGCAGCCCGGTGCCCGCCTGCATCTCGCCGCCCTCGCGGAACGGTTCGCGGTGAGCCTCGGCGCGGTGCGCGAGGCGCTGTCGCGGCTGGTCGCCGACGGCCTGGTGCACGCCCACGACCGCCGCGGCTTCCGCGTCAGTCCGGTGTCTGTGGCCGACATCCGCGACCTGACCGCCACCCGCGCCGAGATCGAGGGCTTGGCGCTGCGCCGCTCGATCGAGCGCGGCGACGCCGCCTGGGAGGCGGAGATCCTGGCGTCGGTGCACATGCTGGCGCGCGCCACCCCGGGCGCGCTGACCGACCCGAAGCTGGCGCAGCCGGGCTGGGTGAGCCTGCACGACCGCTTCCACCTGGCGCTGATCGCCGCCTGCGGCTCGCCCTGGCTGCTGCGCTTCCGGAACGTGCTGTTCGAGCAGTCGGAGCGCTACCGCGCGCTGCTGGTCGCCCATGCCGTCGGCCCGCGCGACATCGCGCGCGAGCACCGGGAGATCGCCGACGCCACTCTCGACCGCGACCCCGACCGCGCGGCGGCGCTGCTGGCGGCGCATTTCACGACGACGATGGAGATGCTGGTGCAGGCCGACGGGTCCGGCGCCGGCATCCTGTCGCGCGAGGACGCCGATGCGTGACGTGACCCTGACCTTCGACAACGGCCCGGAACCCGAGGTCACGCCCGGCGTGCTCGACACCCTGGCGCGCAAGGCGGTTCCCGCCACCTTCTTCGTGCTCGGCCACAAGCTCGCCGACCCGCGCGGCCGGGCACTCGCCGAGCGTGCTGCCGACGAGGGGCACTGGATCGGCAATCACACCTACACGCACGACACGCCGCTCGGCGAGATGGCCGGGCGGGGCGTCCCCGAGGCCGAGATCGGCCGCACCCAGGCGCTGATCGGCGACCTTGTCCATCCCGAGAAGCTGTTCCGGCCGTTCGGCGGCGGCGGCATCATCGGCCCGCATCTGCTGAGCCCGGCAGCCCTCGGCTACCTCGCCGACGGTGGCTACACCTGCGTGCTGTGGAACGTGATCCCGCGGGACTGGGAAGAAGCCGAGACCTGGCCCGAGCGGGCGCTGGAGCTGATGCGGCCGCTGCCCTGGTCGCTGGTGGTGGTCCACGACCTGCCGACCGGGGCGATGCGGCACCTCGCCCGCTTCATCGACATGGTGCGCGCCGAGGGCGGCCGCTTCCGCCAGGACTTCCCGCCGGACTGCCTGCCGTTGCGCAGCGGCCGCGAGGCGCTGCCGATGGCGCCCTACGTGACCACCGCGGACGCTGGAGGACACCTGCACTCGCGCTGACCGCCAATTCGCCTGCAACCATAAAAAACAAGGAGGAGGAAACGATGACGACTTTGAGGACGCGCCTCGGCGCGGCGGCACTCGCCGCCGGAGCCGCGCTGAGCCTGGCATTCGGCGCCCAGGCCGCCGACGTGGTGCGGATCGGGGTTCCGACCAAGGCCTACTGGCCGACCATCCTGGTCACCGCCGGCATCGAGAAGGGGATCTTCGCCAAGGAAGGCCTGGAGGCGGAGATGACCGTCTACCGCGGCGGCGGTGAGACCTTCGAGGCGATCGCCGCCGGCAGCGCCGACATCGGCAACGTCGCGGCCGCATTGGTGGCGATCGCCCGCACCCGCGGCGTGGAGACCCGGCTGGTGGGCAACGGCGCCGACGAGTGGTCGGGCTGGATCCTCGGCGTCAAGGCCGACTCGCCGATCAAGAGTGCCAAGGAACTGGACGGCAAGAAGGTCGGCATCACTTCGGCCGGCTCCGGCACCGATTCGCTGGCGCTGTGGGCGCAGACCGACGCCAAGGTGACCTTCAACCGGGTCCCGGTCGGCGGCGGCGGGCTGGTGCCGAACCTGCTGAACGGCAACCTGGATGCAGCGGTGATCTACTCGCCGCTTAGCTACCAGGAGGTGGCCAAGGGCACGGTGCGGCCGCTGATCGACTTCGCGACGGCGATGCCGGCGAACCTGACCGGCGGCTGGGCGGTCAGGGAGAAGGACGTCAAGGAGCGGCCGGAGGTCGTCCGGCGCTGGCTGAACGCCATCTACGGCTCGCTGCAGTACATGCTCGCCAACCCCGACTACTCGATCAACCTGATCGCCACCAACAACGAGTTGCCGGTCGAGATCGCGAAGATGGAGTTCGAGAAGACCTTCGGGCGGCTGTCGAAGGACGGCAAGATCACCAAGGAATCGGTCGAGGTGGCGCTGGCGATGGCCAAGGCCAGCGGTGCCAAGGAGCTGGCGCCGGCGGATCTGGTGTTCCAGAACCTCGACATCGTGCCGACCAAGCCCTGACGTCCGGCTGCGAGGCGGCGGGTGGGTTCCGGAGCCGGGCGCTCGCGCGCCCCCTCCGGAATGACGAAGCAAAGTGATCGTCATCCCGGAGAATCCGCGCGAGCGGATGGCTCCGGGACCCACCAAACGACGGGCATCGTGACACGGAACCCTGAACCATGCGCTGGCTCGAACCCTTGGCAACGGCCGCCTGCGTGCTCGCGCTGTTCGGGCTGTGGGAGGCCGCGGTGGCGCTCGGTGCGCTGAACGCCCGCATCGCGCCGGCGCCCAGCACCATCGCGCCGATGCTGGTCGAGTTGCTCGGCCGCGGCGCCGTGCTGAAGAGCCTCGGCGTGACCCTGAAGGAGGTCGCGGCGGCATTCCTGATCTCGGTCCCGGTCGGCTTCTTCATCGGCTTCACCCTCGCCGAGATGCCCGGCGTCGGCGCCGTGTTCCGGCCGCTGGTGAACTTCCTGTTCGGGGTGCCGAAGTCGATCTTCCTGCCGGTGTTCATCCTGATCTTCGGGGTCGGGGTCGAGCAGAAGATCGCCTTCGGGGTGTTCACCACCGTGTTCGTGCTGATCCTGGGCGGCATCTCGGCGGTGGAGTCGGTGCCGCGCGAGCTCATCACCGTGGCCCGCGCCTATGGTGCGTCGCGCTGGCAGGTGATCCGCGAGATCTACCTGCCGGCGATGGCGCCGATCCTGATGGAGTCGGCCCGCCTCGGCATGATCTTCAACATCACCGCGGTGCTGCTCGCCGAGATCTACGGTGCGCGCGACGGCATCGGCTATCGCATCGCCGGCTGGGGCGAGAGCCTGCAGATGCCGCAGCTCTACGCCGCCCTGGCGATCGTCGCGACCCTGGCGATCGCGGTGAACGAGCTGCTGCAGCAGATCGAGAACCGGATCGGCGCCTGGAGGCAGAGACCCGCATGACCCAGCCCATTGCACACTCCGCAGTATCCGTGCGCGGCGTGACGCAAGTCTTCACGGTCGACGGCCAGACCACGGTCGCCCTCGCGCCGACCGACCTGGAGGTCCCGCCCGGCCAGTTCGTCGCCCTGGTCGGCCCCAGCGGCTGCGGCAAGTCCACGCTGTTGTCGCTGGTCGCCGGCCTGCGCCTGCCGACCGGTGGCGCGCTGCTGTGCAACGGCGAGCCGATATCCGGGCCGATGCCGCAGCGCATAGGCATGATCTTCCAGGAGGCCAACCTGCTGCCCTGGCTGACCGCCACGGAGAACGTCGCATTCCCGCTGAAGCTGCGCGGCGTGCCGAAGCGCGAGCGGCTGGAGGCGGCGCGGAGGATGCTGGAGCTGACCGGCCTCGGCGACTTCGCCGACCGCCTGCCGCACCAGCTCTCCGGCGGCATGAAGCAGCGGGTGTCGATCGGCCGCGGCCTGGTGCAGGACCCCGGCGTCCTGCTGCTCGATGAGCCGTTCGCCGCCCTCGACGAGCAGACCCGCATGGTGCTCGGCGACGAGGTGCTGAAGATCTGGTCGAGCACCGGCAAGACCGTGCTGTTCGTCACCCACAACCTCTCGGAGGCCGTCTACCTTGCCGACCGCATCATCGTGTTCAGCGCCCGCCCGGGGCGGATCGTCGACGACGTGCCGGTCGACCTGCCGCGCCCCCGCACCTTCTCGATGATGTCGTCGGAGCGGTTCGGCGCGCTGAAGGACCGCATCTGGGCGCATATCCGGGACGCCGACCACTGATGCTGCGCACCCCCGCCCAGGTCCGCGCCGCCCAGCTCAGCCTCGCAGTGGCCATCCTGCTGGCCTGGGAGCTGCTGCCGCGCCTGGGCGTGATCCCGAAGCTGTTCGTGCCGTCGCTGTCGGAGGCGCTCGGTGCGCTGGTCGAGTACCGCGCCGAGTACCTGGCGCATCTGCCGGCGACCGTGGTCGAGATCCTGGTGTCCTACGCGATCGCCTGCGGCGGCGGGGTGACGCTGGGCATGCTGATCGCCTCGTCGCCGCGGGCCCGGCGCATGGCGCTGCCGGTGCTGCGCTCGGCCTATGCGGTGCCGATGGTGGTGCTCTACCCGGTGATGATGGTGTGGTTCGGCCTCGGCATGGGCTCCAAGGTCGGCTTCGCGACGATCTTCGCCTTCGTGCCGACCCTGCTGACCACCGTGGCCGGCGTCGCCTCGCTCAGCCCGAACCTGCTGGAGACCGCCCGCGCCTTCGGCGCCAGCCGCTGGCAGCGGATCCTCTATGTGCAGGTCCCCGCCAGCCTGCCGACCCTGGTGGCGGCCCTCAGGCTCGGCGGCGCGCTGGTCATCGTCGGCGTCACCGTGGCCGAGATGCTTGGAGCGGTGGAGGGCCTCGGCTTCCTGATCACCCGCCACCGCACCCTGCTGAACAGCCCCGGCGTCTATGGCGGCATCATCCTGGTGCTGGTGATCACCAGCAGCCACGAGGTCCTGCTGCGCCGCCTGGAGCTGCGGGTGGCGCGGTTCCGGGAGGCGTGAGCGGCGGCGGATGGCCGATCGGGAGCGGGTGCACGGCGGCCGCGCCGGGCTTGACCCACATCAAGGCGCGGTTCCGGAGCCAGGCCGAGCATGGCAACCATCGGGAATCCGTTCCGCCGGCCCCCCCTGGAGGACGCCATGCACGCCCGGACCCTGGCTTTGCTCGCCCTGCTGCAGATCCTGCCGGTCGCGGCCCCGGCGCAGGACCTTGCCGCCTCCGAGCGCTCAGCCGAGGACGCGGTGCAGCGGCTGCGCGGCGCCATGATGCAGGAGATGCAAAAGGCAATGGGTGGAGGCACCGTCGAGGCGATCGGCGTCTGTCGCCACCTCGCGCCGGAGATCTCGGCCGCGATCGAGGCCGAGACCGGCTGGCACATCCGCCGGCCGGCACTCAGGGTCCGCAATCCCGAGATGCGCCCGACGCCGGCCGAGCGCGCCGTGCTGCTGGGCTTCGAGGCGCGGCATGCCGCCGGCCAGCCGGTACGGCTGCTGCGGACCCTGCGCCGCACCGAGACCGACGGCCGCATCGAACTCCACTTCATGCAGGCGATTCCGATGATGGCGGGCTGCGTCGCCTGCCACGGCACCAGCATCGACCCGCAGACCGCAGGGGCGATCCGGGCACTGTATCCCGACGACGCGGCGGTCGGCTACGCGGTCGGCGACCTGCGCGGCGCATTCTCGCTGACCCGGACGATCGCCCCAGAGGAACCCGCCCCGGCGGCCGCGGCCGTGCTCCCGCGCCCAACCCTGGAGACCCTCGATTACGTGCCGACCGACCGGCCCGGCGCCCGCGGCGACGCAGCGCGCGGCGCCGCCGCATTCGCCCGGCACTGCCAGTCCTGCCACGCCGCCGATCAGATGGCGCGACACGCCTTCGGCAGCGGAGATCCGGCGGCCGGCGACAGGATCTGCCGCAAACTCGAGACCCACGGCTTCGGCGGCCGTGATCAGGACTGCGATATCGTCGCCTTCCTGAACGACCTGGCACTGTTCCTGACGAAGGACAACTGACGGGCAGCCTGCCGCCAACCATCCCGGCCGAAATCCTATGGCGGTTCCTCGGAAGCGATCCCCGGGATCTCGGTGCGCTCGAACCGCTCGCCGCCCGTCAGCAGTTCGACGGCCCGGTCGGCGGCGTCCTGGAATGGCTCCAGCACGAGGCCGGCGCCGGATGCGAGGAGATGCTCGGTGTCCGTGTCGGCATGCGAGGTGACCGCGATCCGTCCGGTGAACCCGGCCGCCCGGGCGATCTGGAGCAGCGTCACGCGGGAATCCTCGTGGCTCAGGCCGGTGGGATGGATCGGAATGGTCGCAACCATCCAGGCGGCGTGCGCCAGAGGCAGGCCGGCGACGAACTCCGGGTCGCTGGCGTCGCCGTATTCGGCTTCCAGTCCCAAGCCATGCCAGCGGCGGACGGCGAGCGGATTGAAGTCGACGCCGAGCACCCGCATGCCACGGTTCTTCAGGCGCAGGCCGATGCCGGTGCCGAACCGTCCGAGGCCGAACATCACGACATCGTAGCGCACGCCCTTGTGGTGGACGCCGTCGCTCGGCTCGCTGGGCGTGCCCTTGCGCTCGAAGGCACCGAGCAGCGGCTCGCACAGGGCGTACAGCTGGTGTGAGTAGGTGATCATGTAGGTCGAGGCGGCGATCGTGACCAGGCCGACCAGGGTGACGAGACCCAGTGCTTCGGGCTCGACATGCCCGAGGGTAACGCCCATCGCGATGAAGATCAGCGAGAACTCGCTGATCTGGGCGACCGTCAGGCCGGCCAGGAAGCCGGTCCGCTTGCGGTATCCCATGGCCCCCATGATCAGCAGGACGATCAGCGGGTTTCCGACCAGGACGAACACCGAGAACACCGCGGCCGCGAAGGTGTTCGCGCCGAGGAGCGATAGATCGAGCGTCGCGCCGAGGGCGATGAAGAAGAACAGCAGCAGGAAATCCCGCAGCGGCGCCAGGCGGGCGGCGATGGTCTCGCGGTACGGGGTCGAGGCAAGCGACACGCCGGCGAGCAGCCCGCCGACCTCCTTGCCGAGGCCGACGAAGTCGCCGATCGCGGCGAACATCGCCGCCTGTGCGATCGCGAAGATCACCAGCAGCTCCGGCGCGCCCGCCAGCCGCTCGGTGAGCGGGTCCGCCACATACCGCACGAACAGCACCACCAGCGCCACCAATGCGGCACCGGAGGCCAGCACGACGAGGATGCCGCCCGCGCCGCCGCTCCCGGCCGCCCCGATGCCGACGGCCGACAGGACGATCATCGAGAGCACCACCACGAGATCCTGCACGATCAGGAAGCCGAGCGCGATCTGCCCGTGCAGCGAGTCGATCTCGCGCTTGTCCGACAGCAGCTTGACGATGATGATCGTGCTGGAGAAGGTCAGCGCCACCGCGACATACAGGCTGGTCGTCGGGTCCAGGCCGAGCGCGAGGCCGATCAGGAACCCGAAGACCGAGGTGAAGACGACCTGTCCCAGGCCGGTCAGCAGCGACACCGCGCCGAGCGACCGGATCAGCTTGATGTCGAGCTTGATGCCCACCAGGAACAGCAGGACCGCGATGCCGAGTTCCGCCAGCAAGTCGATCTGCTCGTCGGAGTGCACCACATCGAGGGCCGATGGCCCGGCGAGCAGGCCGACGGCGATGAAGCTGACGATCAGCGGCTGGCGCAGCAGGATGCCGGCGAACCCCACCACCGCGGCCATCACCAGCAGCAGCGCCATCTCGCCGAACGCGGATTGCAGGACAAGTTCCATTCGTTCGGTTCCTTGCCGGACGCACGCGCCTCTGCGTGCCGTTGCGAGCGCATCCATGTCAAAGTATTTCCGCCGTGCGGCGCTCCGCCGCGGGCGATACCGAAGCGCCGGGAGGAGGGACGGATGAGCGGGATTGTCGTCGCCACGGACTTCTCGACACGCTCTGACCGCGCGATCCGTCGTGCCGTGCTGCTGGCCAAGGGGCGCGGCTCACCGCTGACGCTGGTCCACGTGGTCGACGACGACCAGCCGGCCGGCATCATCGCGTCCGAGGTCGCCGCGGCGTCGGCGCTGCTCGACGAGCAGGCGCGATCGCTCCGCGAGCACGACGGCGTGGAGTGCGATCCCCGCATCGTGCGCGGCGACCCCTTCGCCGGGATCGCCGCAGCGGTCGAGGATTGCGATGCGGAGCTTCTGGTGATCGGGCCGCATCGCCGGCAGGTGCTCCGCGACATCTTCGTCGGCACCACCGCCGAGCGGACGATCCGGGCCAGCCGGCGACCGGTGCTGATGGCCAACGGCGTTCCCGCGGGCGCGCATCGTCACACGCTGATCGCGGTCGACCTCTCCCCCGGCTCGGCCGATGCCGTGCGGGCGGCCATCGGGCTCGGATTCGCGGAGCACACCGCGGTCTCCGTCCTCCATGTCTTCGACGCGCCGGGCATCGGCCCGGTGGCCGGTGCCGCCCTGACCGCCAGGCAGGCCGCCGATTACCTCGCCGGCGAGGAGCGGCCGGCAGGCGAGGCGCTGGCGCGGTTCCTGGCCGAGGTCGGGCTCGCCCCCGACGTCAGGTTGCTGAAGCCCGGGGCGACCGCGGCGGCCTCCGTCATCCTGGCCACCGCACAGTCGGTATCCGCGGACCTCGTCGTGGTCGGAACCCGCGGCAGGACCGGGATGGGCAAGCTGTTGCTCGGCAGCGTCGCCGAAGCGGTCATGGGGGCGGCCGACGTGGATGTCATGGCGGTCCCACCCCGGCACGGCGACTGAGAACCCGGCACCGCTGATCGGCGGCCGCCGTCCTCCCGCCGTGCTGGACTCGCCGGGCCCGGCAGCGCAGCCTGCGGCCGCATCGTCGGCAGCCCGCCGGACGGCATGACCGGAACGCGGCCGTCACCATGTGTTTCTCCGCCACCGCCAGTTTCGTGGCCGCCGCCGCCACCGGCATCGTCGGCATCGCCTGCCTGGTCAGGGCGCCGGAGCGGCGCGAGCTGCCGCTGGCGGCGGTTCCGGCGGTGTTCGCCGTGCAGCAGGCGATCGAGGGGTTGCTGTGGCTGACCCTGCCGGTCGCCCCGGACGGCGCCGCCGCGACCGCTCTGACCCTGGCGTTCCTGCTGATCGCCGCCGTCTTCTGGCCGGTCTACGCGCCGGTCGCGGCGCTGCTGGTCGAAACCGTGCCGTGGCGCGGCCGCGCCATCGCCCTCTGCCTCGCGGCCGGCATCGCCGTCGCCCTGACGATGCTGTGGACCATCCTGTCCGGGCCGCACGCCGCCGCGGTGACCGAGCACCATATGGTCTATGTCACCGGGCTGCAGCCGTCGGCGCTGATCGGGCTCGGCTATCTCGCCGCCACCGGCGTCGCGCTGCTGCTGTCGTCGCGGCCCGCCGTGATGCTGCTCGGCGCGCTGGTGATGATCGGCTCGGGCACCGCCTTCACGATCTATTGGGAAGCCTTCACATCGGTGTGGTGCTTCTTCGCGGCCGCCGCCAGCCTCGTGATCCTCGGGCAATTCGAGTGGTCGCACCGGCGGCGGCGCGCCGTCGACGCCTGACCCGACGGCCGTGGTGGCGTCTGCCATCGCCCCCCGCTAAAACCCCCCTGATGCCATCGCCGATCCCCCTCCCCGCCCTGCGCCAATGGGCCGCCTCGGTGGCGGTCACCGTGGTCCTGCTCGGGCTGATCGCAGCGGCGATCGGCGGCGAGACCTGGGTGGTGTCGGGCACCGTGCTGGTCGCGGTGGTGGCGGTGGCAACCCTGCTGCACGTGCTGTTTCCCGGCAGCCGGTTCTTCACCATCACCTTCGCCAACGCCATCGGGGTCTACACCTGCGTCTACGTCTCAGTGCAGCAGAGCCTCTATGCCGACGTCGGCACCGTGGCCACCCTCATCGGATTCTTGCTGCCGATCCTGGCCTTCGCGCTCGGCGCGTTCCTGCGCCGGGACGCCATCCGCTCGGTGATCGCCTCCGATCACCCCAGGCTGGAGACCCGCTTCGGGCGCGCCTTCCTGTGGCTGGTGCCGGTCGTCCTGGTCGGGCTGGCGAACTTCGTCGCCCCGCTCGACAGCTTCGGCGCCGAGGGCCGCACACTCTGGCTGCTCGGTGCCATGGGCACGATCGCGCTGGTGGTGCTGCTGGCCAGCCGCAACGTCGCCGTATTCCTGATCGACACGGGGCTTCTGTTCGAGGACTTCTTCGACATCATGGCCGGCCTCGTGAAGCCGGCGTTCGCGTTCCTGACCTTCTATTCGATGATCGTCGTGCTGTTCGCCACCCTGTACCGCCTGATCGGCCGGCTCGATGCCGCGCCTACCTTCATGATCGACGGCGTGCCGCGGGACCCGAGCTTCGTTGAGGCGCTGTATTTCTCGATCGTGACGCTGTCGACCGTCGGCTACGGTGAGATCGTGCCGCTCAGCTACGCTGCGCGCGTCATCGTGGCGCTGCAGATCGTCAGCGGCATCCTGCTGCTCTTGTTCGGCTTCCACGCGCTGATGCGCCACACCACGCGAGGGACCTGAGACCGTGGCGATCCCGACCCGCTCTCCGCTCCCGCCGCTGCGCATCGCCCTGGCCTGGGTGCTCGGCCTCACCCTGCTGCGGGTCGCCGGCCTCGCCCTCACCGGCCTCGAGCTGCATGGCGACGAGGCGCAGTACTGGAGCTGGGCGCAGAAGCTGGATTTCGGGTACTTCACCAAGCCGCCGCTGATCGCCTGGGCGATCGCCGCCACCACCGCCGTCTGCGGCGACGGCGAGGCCTGCGTACGGTTGTCGTCGCCGCTGCTGCACGCCGCCACCGCGATGGCGCTGTACGGGCTCGGCCATGCGCTGCGCGACGCCCGCACGGGAATGTGGGCGGCGGTGCTCTGGATCACCCTGCCGTCAGTGGCGTTCTCCAGCCTGATCGTGTCGACCGACGTGCCGCTGCTCGCCTGCTGGGCGGCGGCGGCGCTGGCGCTGCGCCGGCTGCTCGACAGCCGGGAGGGGGCTGCGGCTTCCTGGGGCTGGGCGGCGGCGGCCGGTGTCGCGATCGGCCTCGGCCTGCTCGCCAAATACGCCATGGCCTACGCGGTCGCCGGCCTCGCCCTGCATCTCGCCCTGGTGCCGGCCGACCGCTGGATCCTGCGCGACCGGCGCGGCCTGCTGGTCCTGGCGCTGGCGGCGGCGATCCTGGCGCCGAACCTGGCCTGGAACTACTTCCACGACTTCGCGACCGTCGGCCATCTCGGCGACAATGCCAACCTGAAGGGCGAACTGTTCCACCTCGACCATGCCGGCGAGTTCCTCGGGCAGCAGTTCGGGGTGTTCGGGCCGATCCCGTTCCTGGTGCTGCTCTGGCGCACGATCGCCTGGATCCGCGGCCGGGCGACGCCGGCCGAGCGCTACCTGCTGGCGATCGCCCTGCCGCCGCTGATCGTGGTGACCGCCCAGGCCTTCCTGTCGCGTGCCAACGCCAACTGGGCGGTGACCGCCTACCCGACCGCCGCGGTGCTGGTGGCGCTGTGGCTGACCGAACCCGGCCGCGCCCGCGCCTGGCGGCTGTGGACCGTCGGCCCGCATCTCGCCGCCAGCCTCGCCTTCCTGGGCCTGATCGCCGCCTGGCCGACGCTGGTGCCGCCTTACGCGTCGAAGGGCTTTGCGCGGTTGGCCGGCTGGCAGCCGATGGCCGAGCAGTTGCGCCCGATCCTGGACCGCGACGCCGACCTGCCGGTGCTGATGAGCGACCGCATGGTGATGGCCGCACTGCTGTACTACCTGCGCGACCGCATCGTCGAGGGCGCGCCGGCGCCCGGCGACGGCCGGCGTCCGACCTGGATATGGGACTGGAACAAGGTGCCGGAGAACCACTACGAGCTGCTCGACGACTATACGGGCGTCCAGGGCGATCCGGTGCTGCTGGTCACCGACTGGCAGGACCCCCGCCCGATCCTGGAGAAGTTCGAACGCGCGGAGTCGATCGTGGCACTTTCCGTCACCAGTTTCGGCCGTTCCAAGCGGCTGACGGTGTGGCGGCTGGCCGGCTATCGTGGCCACTGACGAAGCAAACCCTGGAGCATGACGATGACCATCGGTGTCGGCGGTTCGACCGCGGAGGCGGAACTGGCCGCCATGAAGTCCATGCGCGGCGACACGCCGCCGATCGGCGTCGCCGAGCGCCGGGCGCGCATCGAGCGGGCGCAGGCGCTGATGCGCGCCGCCGGGATCGACGCGCTGTGGCTCGATGTGTCGACCAGCCTGACCTACTTCACCGGCCTGCGGCTCGGCCGCAGCGAGCGGCTGCACGGCGCGGTGCTGCCGGCGAAGGGCGAGCTGACCTATGTCTGCCCGGCCTTCGAGGAGGAGAAGCTGCGCACCATGCTCACCCTCGGCGACGATGTCGCGGTGTGGGAGGAGCACGAGGATCCGACCGCCCTGGTCACCGAGACGCTGCGCGCCAAGGGTGTCGCCAGCGGCACCGTCGGGGTCGACGAAGCCACGCCGTTCTTCAGCTTCGACGGCCTGCGCCGCGCCGGCAACGCCTACGACTTCGTCAACGCCGGGCCGGTCACCGCCGGCTGCCGCTCGATCAAGTCGGACGCCGAGATCGCGCTGATGCAGACCGCCAAGAACATCACCCTGGAGGTGCACAAGGCGACCGCCCGCATGCTGCGCGAGGGCATGCTGACCACCGAGGTCCAGGCGTTCATCCGCGAGGCGCACCGGCGGCTCGGCTCCGACGCGCCGCCGCCCTTCGACATCGTGCTGTTCGGCGAAGCCACCGCCTATCCGCACGGCGTGCCCTACCCGCAGACCCTGAAGGACGGCGACATGGTGCTGGTCGACACCGGCGCACCGGTCGACGGCTACCTGTCCGACATCACCCGCTCCTACGTGTTCGGCGAGCCGACGTCGCGGCAGCGGCAGATCTGGGACCTGGAGAAGGCGGCGCAAGCCGCGGTGTTCGACGCCGCCCAGCTCGGCGCCCGCTGCGAGGACCTGGACGCCGCCGCGCGCCGGGTGATCGAGGCGGGAGGCTTCGGCCCCGGCTACGCCACCCCGGGCCTGCCGCACCGCACCGGTCACGGCATCGGCCTGGACGTGCATGAATGGCCCTACATCGTGAAGGGCGACCGCACCGTGCTGGCCCCCGGCATGACCTTCTCCAACGAGCCGACGATCTGCGTCTACGGCGAGTTCGGCGTGCGCCTGGAGGACCACATCCACATGACCGAGGCCGGCCCGCGCTGGTTCACCGAGCCGGCGCACACGGTCGACGACCCGTTCGGCTACGAGAAGTAGCCGTCAGGAGCCGGAGAGCCGCGCGCGTCACTTGATCTGCGGTGTTCAGATATTTCTGAAAGTCGCGCAATTTCAAATCGCTGAACCGCCCGTCGCGATCTGGGTCCCGGCTCTTCGCTGCGCTCCGGCCGGGATGAGGGGTATGGGGTAAGTTTCTAATATTCCTCATCCCGGCCGCAGCGGCAAAGCCGCGGAGAGCCGGGACCCACACGCTAGTCTAGCGGGATGGCTGCCTTTTCTTTCATTCATCATTCCGGAGCGGGCGCGTGAGCGCGCGGGTTCGACATCGCGTCCAGCCTTCACCCGGCCCGGTCGTCCGCGAGCAGCACCACGCCTTTGTCGGCCGCCAGGCGCGCCAGACGGCGATCGAATGTGATCAGCGCATCGAACCGCGCACTTGCAGCCTCGTGCAGGATGACACCGTCGGCAAAGTCACCACCGGCTTCGAGCATCGCCAGCCCAGCGTCGGCGGCGCGCCGGTCAACCTCGATTTTCTCGCTGTCGAGCAAATCCGTCAGCGCCGCGCAGATCTCGCCGGGCGACAGGCGGAACGCGCGGCGCAAGACCCACACCGTCTCGCAGAGCACGACAATGTCCAAGTAGATGGCATCGGCAGCTTCCAGCGCCGCCTTGGCAGCCCGGGACTGCGACGCGTCATCCCCTGTCAGATAACGCACGACGACATTGGTGTCGGCAGCCACTCTCACTCATCGTGCCCTTTCTCGATCGCCTCTTGCATCTCTTCGAGTGAAACCGGCCGCTGACCGGGGCGCTTCAGGACTCCATAGACTCTGGAGAGTGGCGGCCGTGACCCGGCAGGCCGGAGTTCGACGCGTCCGTCTGCGAGCAAGCTCGCTTCGACGCGATCTCCCGGTCCGACAGCCAGATGCTCGAGGATCGCCTTCTTGAGGGTCACTTGGCCCTTCGCTGTTACGGTCAGGGTCGCTCTCATCGTTGCCCGCTCCGGATCATGGTCGGCCAAAGCAATGTAAGGCACCAATCGCCTTACTTCAAACACTGCCTACCCGCCCGCCCGCAGTTGGGTGAGCGGCACATGACTTGATCGACAAGCTGGGTGGACCCATTCCCATCATCCCGGAGGGAGCGCGAGAGCGCCCGGCTCCCGGGACCCACCGGCCGCTCCGATCTTTCATCCGGTCGTGCTGATCCGTCCGCCCTCCAGCCGCACCACGCGCTGCATCGCCGCCAGCGGCGCCGGGCGGTGGCTGATGGCGATCACCGTGCGGCCGGACATCGCCGGCTGCAGCGCCGCCAGCACCGCGCGCTCGGTCTCGGCGTCGAGGCCCTCGGTCGGCTCGTCGAGCAGCAGCAGCGGCGCGTCCTTCAGCAGCACGCGAGCCAGCGCGATGCGCCGGGCCTCGCCGCCCGACACCGCCACCCCGGCCTCACCGAGCCAGGTGTCGAGGCCGTCGGGCAGCGCCGCGGTGAAGCCGGACAGCCCGGCCCGTCCGAGCGCGTCGAGCAGCGTCGCGTCCGCGGCGTCCGGTGCCGCGATCGCCAGGTTCTCGCGCAGGGTGCCGGCCAGGATCGCGGTCGCCTGCGACAGCACGCCGATGCGGGCGTGCAGGTCGGTCACGGCGAGGTCGCGCAGGTCGACGCCGCCCAGCGTGATGCGCCCGGCGCCAGGATCCTCGAAGCGCAGCAGCAGCGCCAGCAAGGTCGACTTGCCGGCCCCGCTCGGCCCGGCGATGCCGAGGCGACCGCCGTCGGGGACCGCGAGGTCGATGCCGTCGAGCGCCGGGCGGTCGGCACCGGGATAGGCGAAGCGCACGGCCTCGAAGGCGACGGCGGTGGAAGTGGGAGCCGGCAGGCGCTGGGCGGCCGGCGGGTCGAGCACCGCCGGTGCCGCCTCCGCCACCTCGCGCACCCGGCGCGCGGCAGCACGGGTCCGGCCCAGCAGCTGCCAGGCGAGCGGCAGCGGCGCGAGCGCCTCGAACGCCGCCAGGGTGACCAGAACCGCTACGGCGACCGCCGATCCGCCGGCCACTGCGGGACCCAGCGCCGCCAGCCCGAGCACCACCGCCACCAGGGCCAGCTGGGCGACCAGCTGGGTGCAGGCCCCGGCGAGGGCGGCGATCGCCGCCTGCCGGCGCAGTGCCGCCTCGTGTGCATCCTCGGCTGCGGTGATCGCCGCGGCCTGGCGGCCGAGCGCCTGGTTGGCGGCGAGGTCGGCCATGCCCTGCACCAGGTCGACAACCGCGACCCGCAGCCGCGCGCCGGCCGCCACCTGCGAAGCACCGGTGCGCCGTCCGGCGCGCTCGGCCAGGGCGGGCACGCCGAGGCCGGCGAGCGCCAGCAGCCCCAGCGCCATGCCCGCGACCGCCCACGACACGCTGCCCAGCACCACCGCGAGGCCGGCCGCCGCAAGCAGCGCCACCAGGCTCGGCGTCAGCAGCCGGAGATACAGGCCGTCGAGCGCATCGATGTCGGAGACCAGCCGCGCCATCAGGTCGCCGGCGCGCCAGCCGCCGAGCCGCGCCGGCGCCAACGGGATGGCGCGCGCGAAGAACCACAGCCTGAGGTCGGCCAGCACCCGGAACGTCGCCTCGTGGGTGGTCAGTCGCTCCAGGTAGCGCGCCCCGGTGCGCCCGAGCGCGAGGGCGCGCAGGCCGCCGATGCCCGCCACCGCACCGCCGGCCGCCACCCCACCTGCAGCCACGCCCGCCAGCATGCCTCCGGCGAGGCCGAGCAGCGCCATCCCGGCCGCCGTCGCCGCGACCGCGAAGCCGGCGCCGAGCAGCATCCAGCCGGCGCGCCGCCGCGCCAGCCCCAGCAGGGCGAGCAGGTCAGCCACCCGTGGCATCCTCCGCCGTGGCGGCGACCACGCGTCCTGCCGCGACCCGGATCACCCGGTCGGCGCGGCCGATCACCGCTGGCGAATGCGTGGCGATCAGCACGGTGCGGCCCGGCCGCAGCCGGTCGATGGCGTCGAGCACCGCCGCCTCGCTGTCGCGGTCGAGGTTGGCGGTCGGCTCGTCGAGCAGCAGCAGCGGGGCGTCGCGCAGGAACGCCCGTGCCAGCGCCACCCGCCGGGCCTCGCCGCCGGACAGCCCGCGCCCGCCCTCGCCGACCAGGGTGTCGAGCCCCTGCGGCAGGCGGTCGGCGAAGTCGGTGACCCGGCAGGCCTGGGCCGCGGCCCGGACCTCGGCGTCGGAAGCGCCGGGGCGGCCGAGGCGGAGGTTGTCGGCGAGGCTGGCGGCGACGATGCGTGGCGCCTGCCCGGCCCAGGCGATCGACGACGCCAGCGCCGGTCCCGCGACGACGCGGCCGTCCACCAGGATGCGGCCGCCGGTCGGCCGCTCGGCGCCGAGCAGCAGGGCGAGCACCGAGGACTTGCCGGCCCCGCTTTCGCCGACCAGGGCGACAGTCTCGCCGGCAGCGATCCGGAAGCCGGCGCCATCGAGCGCCGGCCGCCGGCCGCCCGGATAGTCGAGGCGGACGGTCTCGAACGTCACCGCCGGGGCGGCGGCGAGCCGCTCGTCGCTACCGTCGGCCGGCAGTGCGGCGGCGGCGTCGAGGATCTCCAGCATGCCGGCAGCGGCGCCCAGGGCCGCGGCGCGGTCGTGATAGTGCTGGCCGAGCCGGCGCAGCGGCTGGAACAGCTCCGGCACCAGGATCAGCAGGAACAGCCCGGCGTGCAGCCCGAGCGATCCCTCGATGATCGCGCCGGCGGCCCGGCCGGCGACCAGCGCCAGCGAGCCGACAGCCAGCAGTTCCAGCAGCGTCGACGACAGGAAGGCCAGCCGCAGCACCGCCATGGTCGACGCCCGGTAGTCGTCGGCGACGGCGCGCAGGTGGCCGAGTTCGCGCTCGGCGGCGCCGAACAGCTTCAGGGTGGCGAGGCCCTGCAGGCGGTCGAGGAACACCCCGCTCATGCGCTGCATGCGGGTCATCTGCCGGCGCGCCGCGGCACCGGTGCGCCAGCCGACCACCGCCAGCGCCAGCGGCACCAGCGCGCCCGCCGCCAGCAGGATCCATCCCGTGCCGGCATCGACCAGGAAGGCCGGCACCAGCAGCGCCACCGGCACCGCCGACGCCAGCGCCTGCACCGGCAGGTAGCGGGCGACGTAGCCGTCGATGCTCTCGACCTGCTCGATCACCGTGGCGGCGACGGCGCCGCTGCGCCGCGACTTCAGCCAGGACGGGCCGAGCCGCCCGAGGGCCGCCACCAGCTCGCCGCGCACCGCACGCTTGACCCGCGATGCGGCGGCAGCCGCTGCGACATCCGCGGCGGCACCGAGCGCGGCGCGCGCGACGAAGGCCAGCGCCGCCAGCCCGGCGGTCGGCAGCAGCGCTTCCGGCCCGGCCCCCATGATCGCGGCGGCGATCAGCCGGGCCAGCAGGAAGGCCTGCAGCACCGCCAGCAGCCCCGCCAGGAAGCCGGCGCCGATGGCGGCCGCCAGCAGTGCCCGCGCCGGTCGGGCCCGGTCGGCCAGCCAGCGCCGTCGCCGCCGCTCCTCCGCGCGCAACGTCGCGGCGGGCGTGGTGTCGGCAGCATCGGAGATGGCGGACGGCAGGACCTCGACCATGGCGCGGCTGCGGTACCCCGCGACCGGGCCGCTGTCAAACGGACCGCGCCTGCCGGCCTCCCCCGCCGCCGGTTGACGCCTCGCCAGCCGCCCCTACATCACCCGTATGACCCACATCGAAGACAGCTGGATCGGCCGCGGCGGCCGGCGTCCCGTGGGCGTCGAGATCGAGTTCGGCGGGCTCGACGCGATGCGCGCCGCCGGGGCGGTGGCCCGCCGGTTCGGCGGAACGGTGCGCCCGGACGGCCCGCACCGCGTCCATGTCGAGGCGACCGAGCTCGGGCGCTTCATGGTCGAGCTCGACTGGGACTGGATCCACGCGCCCTCCGACGACGCCTTCGTCGACATGGCGAAGGAAATGCTGGGCGACATCGGCGCCGAGCTGGTGCCGATGGAGGTGGTGACGCCGCCGGTGCCGGCCGGCCGGCTGCCGGAGATCGACTCGCTGGTCCGCGACCTGGTGGCGCTAGGCGCCGAGGGCACGCGGGCTGGGCTGTTCTACGCTTTCGGCCTGCATCTCAATCCCTCGATCGGCGCCGCCGACCTCGCCGCCGGGCCGATCCTGCGGGTGCTGCAGGCGTATCTCCTGGAGGCGGCGGCGCTGCGCGCGTCGATCGACGTCGACCCGGTGCGCAGCATCCTGCCCTTCGTCGAGCCGTTCCCGCCGGAATACGTCGACCACGTCCTCGACCCGGACTACACGCCCGACATCGGCCGACTGATCGACGACTACCTGCGTTTCAATCCGACGCGGAACCGGGAACTGGACCTGCTGCCGCTGCTCGCGTGGATCGACCCGGAGCGGGTCCGGGCTGCCGTGGCCGACCCCCGCATGAAGGGCCGCCCGACCTTCCATTGGCGGCTGCCGAACGCCGATTTCGACGCCCCCGGATGGACCGTGACCCGGCAATGGCTGCGCTGGCTGCGGATCGAGGAGGCATCGCTGGAGGTCGAGGAGCTCGCCGCCCGGCTGGCCGAGCGCCAGCAGGCGCTGCAGCACGGCGCCAGCCTGTGGGCATCGCTGTTTTGACGCCGCTGCGCCGCCCGCGGCCGCGCATCGGCATTACCACCGGTCGCTGGAAGGGCAGGACGATGCGGCTCGCCAACTCGCTGGCGGTGCTGCTCTGCGGCGGCACCCCGGTGCGGATCGGCCCCGGCCTGCGCAGCGATTTCGACAGCCTCGACGGCCTGATCGTCGGCGGCGGCGTCGACATCGAGTCGCGGCTGTACGGCGTCGACACGACCGACGAGTGGCCCTACGATCCGGCCCGCGACGCCCTGGAGCTGCAGGGCCTGGACTGGGCCGAGCGCACCGGCCGGCCGGTGCTGGGGATCTGCCGCGGCGCGCAGCTGATCAACGTGCACCGCGGCGGCACCCTGATCGGCGACATCGACCGGGCGCATCCCGAGCTGCGCAACCCGCGATCGATCTTTCCGTGCAAGACCGCCCACATCGTCGGCGGTTCGCGGCTGGCCGGGCTGCTGGGACGGCGCCGGCTGCGGATCAACGCCCTGCACCATCAGGCGGTCGACCGGCTCGGCGAGGGCATGGCGGTGGCGGCCGTCGACGACGGCGGCATCGTCCAGGCGGTCGAGACGACCGGCGCGCGCTTCCGGGTCGGCGTGCAATGGCATCCTGAACTGATGGCGTGGAGCCCGCGGCAGCTGCGGCTGTTCCGTGCCCTGGTCGTCGCCGCCACCGAGGAGCCGCCGGCGCGGCGCAGCCGGGCTCAGCGGCAGTCGCCCGCGCCCGCCTCGATCAGCGCGTAGCCGAGCGCCGGCGCAGGGTTGCCGGAGCCGACCAGCGGCGCCTCGATGCGGCCGAAACGGGCGTCGGCCGGGACCGGGCCGCCGAGCTGCGGCACCGCTGCGGTGCGGACCTGCTCGGCGATCTGCGGATAGCGGCTGTCGTTCCAGACCACCAGGCAGGCGCCCGGCCGCTGCAGCGGCGGCGGCACGAAGAACGGCCGCTTGTCGGTCACCACCCGGGTGTCCGGCAGGAACCGCCTGAGATTGGCGCCGGCGTCGGAGTAGGGCGAGTCGTAGCTGACGATGGTGCCGCGCTCGAACCCGGCCTCGCGCAGCCGCTCGGCATAGATCCGCCAGGGCATGATCATGCGGCACTTCGAGCAGTCGAGCGCCTCGACCACCGCCTGGCCGGCGAGTGCTGCCAGGGCCACCACGGCGAGGCCGCCGAGCACGCCGCAATATGCCGTCGAGCGCCAGCGGTGCAGCTTCTCCTCGGGCAGCAGCGCGAACAGCAGCAGCGGCAGCGGCATCAGCACGAACAGGTAGTGCTCGCGCAGCTTGCCCATGCCGGCCGCCAGCACCACCAGCGTCGCGAACACCCACAGCAGCAGCAGCCACAGCCCGAGCCAGCGCCGCAGCCGCAGCCGCGGCGGCGAGGCCGGCGGCCGTCGCGGCCCGAACACCGGCCGCGACAGGTCCGGCAGGAAGACGAGCGCGAACAGCGGCAGCAGCGGCAGAACGAAGTTCAGCGTGGTGTCGTAGACCAGCGTCAGGCGGCCGCGGGACCCCGCGATCGGGCCGGCGGCGGACGCGCCGGGCAGCAGCCGGTCGCCGGCGACCGCCAGCCACAGGTCGAGATGCATCAGGCCCCAGATATAGGGCGGCGAAGCCAGGGCCAGCCCGGCGCCGACCGCCAGCGCGCCGCGCCGCGTCCACAGCACCTCGCGCATCCGCGGCGAGGCGCCCGCCGCGGCCAGCAGGCAGAGCATGACCGGTGGATAGCTGAACTTGCCCAGCGTGCCGGCAGCAACCGCCAGCGCCAGCCAGGCATAGGCGGCGGTGCCGGGTGCCCGGACCAGCCGGAGCATGGCCCACACCGTCCCCGCCAGTGCGGTGATCAGCACCAGCGAGTCCATGTAGTTGCGCAGTGCCTCCCAGCCGTAGAACCAGAAGCCGAAGGCGGAGAGGGCGACCGCCAGCGCGGTGCGCCGGTCGTCGAACGCCTCGCGGGCCGCCCCGTGCATGAGCACCAGGAACAGCGCCAGCAGGCCGTAGCGGATCACCAGGGCCACCGCCAGCGACGGCCCGAGCACCGCTTCGGCGAGCACCGCCAGCCAGCCGGCCATCGGCGGGTTGCCGAGGTCGTACAGCCAGGCGAAGCCCTGGCCGTACAGCATGAGCTGCGCCTCGTCGCCGGACGAGCCGGTCAGCAGCAGCGAGCGGATCAGGAAGGCGACTGCGTAGTAGCCGGCCACGGCGGCGGCGAATGCGCTGGGTTCGGCGAGCGCGTCAACAAGGCGATCGACCGCCCCCGCGAAGCGGCGCAGGCGGGGTAAAGCGGTCGAGCCTTGCGGCGGGGCGGCGGTCATCGCGGCGGACGATGGCCGCGGCCGGCAGAGCGATCAAGCGGCCGGCGCAGGGCGGTTGGGTGATCGACGCTGTCGGTGGCAGCCCGTCGCTTGGTGGGTCCCGGAGCCGTCCGCTCGCGCGGACTCTCCGGGATGACGAAATGGGGGTGACGTCGACATCTTCCTCGTCATCCCGCAGGGGGCGCGCGAGCGCCCGGCTCCGGGACCCACCCGCTGCTGCAGGATCGGCGGCGCGCGGCGCCGGTCAGTTGATCGACGGCATCCGGAAGCAGTCGGCGATCGCCGCCGACAGGGCCGCGGGATCGACCGGCTTGGGGATGCGCTCGGCGCCGCGGTGCTCGGCCGGGATGATCCGCGAGTTGTCGTAGCCGGTGAGGAACAGGTACGGGATGGTCCGCTCGGCGAGCGCCGTGGCGATCGGGAAGCAGGGCTCGCCGCCGAGGTTGATATCGAGCACCGCGCCGTCCAGCTTGGCTTCGCGGGCAAGCGCCAGACCCTGGGCAACGTCCGGCACCGGCCCGACCACCTCGCAGCCGTAGGATTCCAGCACGTCGCAGATGACCTCCGCCAACAGCAGGTTGTCCTCGACCACCAGGACCTTCAGGCCGTTAAGGTCGCTTGGACCGGTCGTCATGCCGCGTTTCCTCCTGTTTTCCGTTCATCTCGGGCCGGCCGGGCGCCGGCCCGCTTCGGTCGCGGTACCCCATAGGCATGCAGGGCATGGCCGGAGGTCAAGTGATCAATCGGGGCATCGCGCAACCGCCGGACGTTGCAGGAGAACCATGCGGGCGGTGGAGCGTTTCGCGATGGGGTGGGGATCGGGCGAACCGCTGGACTGTCGACTTGTCCTGGAGATCCATGATGGGGACGGAAGATCTGGGATCCCACCTCCCGGCCGCCCTGCGCTTCGCGCGGGGCCTGACGCGCTCGCGACTCGAGGGCGAGGCGCTGGTCGAGACGGCGCTGCAGCGGCTGCTCGACGGCACCGCGACATTCGACCGTTCCCTGCCGCAGCCGCTGGCACTGTTCGAGCGGGTGCACAGCGCCTGGATCCCGGTCGACGCGCGGCCGGAGCCGCCGGCGCAGGACAGCGCCGAGAATCCGATCTTCACGGCACTGTCGCGGGTGGCGCCTTCCGACCGGGCGGCGCTGCTGCTGGTGCGCTTCGAAGGGCTGTCGGTCATCGAGGCGGCCCGCGTGCTGCGCGCCGGCGAGGCGGAGGTCCGCCGGCGTCTGACCCAGGCGGAACGCCGGCTGCTCCGGCAACCACACCCGCGGGTGCTGATCATCGGTGAGGATGCGCGAACCGCGGGAGAGTTGCAGGACCTGGTGGCCGGGCTCGACTGCGAGGTGGTCGGGCCGGTGTCGGCGCGGCGCGCGGTGGGACTGGCTGCATCGCAGGCGCCCGACCTGATCCTGGCGGCCACGACGACGGCAGCCGGCCAGTCCGGGATCGAGGCCGTGGAGGCCATCTGCCGGCATCGCGACACGCCGGTCATCTTCGTCACCGACCAGCCCGAGCGGCTCTTGGGCCGGCGGATAACCTGGAGGGAATGCGTAACCGGCACGCCGCTTGACCGCGAGGCGACCGCGGCGTTCATCAACCGGGCGCTGGGACGAAACACGGCCGGCTGAAGGGGGCCAGGCTGGTGTCGGACGCGGCCGGCGTCAGTGCCGCTTGCCGGCGGGATCCGGCGACACGGCGTCGCTCATGCGATCGTCTTGTGCTTGCCCGTCACCACTTGCCGTCGTGTCCCCGGGAAACGCCTCGTAGGCGTCGGCGGCCCGGCGGGCGAGTTCGGCCAGGTGGTCGGGGACCTCGTCATGATCCGAATACATCGCATAGAGCTGGCGCAACTCGTCCGCCACACCCTCGAGCTCCGGCTCGGGCGCCAGGAAGGGGCGCGGCCACAGACTGTCCCGCGACCGGGCGTCTGGTCGTCGCACGCCCAGGAGAACCGTTCTGTCCTTCATGTCGAGCTACTCCGCTCAGTTTACGCGCGGACGCATCTTAACTGCGCCGGTGTCCCGGAGGTTCCATGCCGCCTGCACGAACTTGCGTTCACCTGACCGGCACGTATCCGGTCGGACCCTTAGCGCGTGGTGCCGTCCGGGGCGCGTTCAGGAAGCATTCGGCGATGGCGGTCGCCAAGTCTCTGGCCTCGACCGGTTTGGCGAGCCGCGGCACCCGCGCGAACTCGGGGGGAATCATGCTGGTGCTGTCGTAGCCGGTCACGAAAATGTAGGGGATCCCGCGGTCGCTCAGCACCCGGGCGATCGGGAAGCAGAACTCGCCGAAAAGATTGATGTCGAGGAGCGCTCCGTCGAGATCGGAATCGCGCGCGAGCTTCCGGCCGGTCGCGACGTCCGGCGCCGGCCCGACCACCTCGCAGCCGAAGTCGCCCAGGGTGTCCGCCAGCACCTCGGCCATCAGGTAGTTGTCCTCGACCACCAGCAGCCGCAGGCCGCTCAGGTCAACCCGCCCAGGCGCCATCGGCCGCTCCATCCGGGTCGTCGACCACCCGGTTCCGCTGGTTGACGTCGAGCGGCATGTCCATCCGGCAGCGCAGACCCTCGGCCCGCAGTTCCAGCTCGGCCGCACCACGCAGTTCATAATTCAGGCAGCGCGGCACGAACATCAGGCCGAAGCCGCTCTGTGCAGGCGCCGTCACCACAGGTCCGTCCCGCTCGATCCATTCCATGTGCAGCCGGACCCCGGCCGGCTCGACCCACCAGGACAACTCGATCCGTCCCGCCTGGTTCGACAGAGCGCCGTACTTGACGGCGTTGGCGCCGAGTTCGTAGAGCACCATGCCGAGCGCCGAGCCGGCCTTCAACGTCAGCGTTAGCCCGGGGCCGTCGAGCGCCAGCCGCGCCATGTCGGCGCCGACCAGCGGCCGCAGCGTCGTTTCGATCAGCGGCCGCAGCGGGACGCCGGTCCAGTCGCCCTGCGAGAGCACGTCGTGCACGCAGGCGATCGCTTTCAGGCGGCCCAGGAGAGCCGGCATGAAGGTCTCAAGGGACTGATTGTTCTTCGCCATGCGCGCCGCCAGGGAGGCGATCGTGGTGACGACGTTCTTAACCCGGTGCTGCAGCTCTAGCAGCAGCATCTCCTGATGCGCCTCGGAGGCCTTGCGAGCCGAGATATCGACGACGGCGGCAACCGCACCGCGCGGCGCCCCGGCCAGGTCGAACAGCGGAGCGGCGGAGATCATCACCTCGCGGTGGCTGCCGTCGGCGCGCTCCAGCCGGCCCTCCAGGTTGGCCGTCCCCCTGCCTGACGCGGCGGCCAGCTGCAGCGGCAGCTCGTGCGTCGGAATCTGCCGGCCATCCACCACGAGCCGCCAGGGCGCCGAGACCGGGCTCAGGCCGTGGCCGCCGCCCGGCTGTCCCAGCAGGTCGGCGCCGGCGCCGTTGACGCGCAGCTGCCCGGCCCCGGGACCCTCAACGAACAGCACCCCGACCGGTAGAAGCTCCAGAAGCGTCCCCAGGCTGTCGACTCGATCGCGAAGATCGTGCGTCAGCTGCCGGATCCGAGCGTCGCCCTTGACCATGATCATTCCGATCCTTGCGCGATCACGATGCCGCCATGCGGCTCGATGGCGCGCAGCCCTACGATGCCGTCGCTGCGGATGCCGAACGGGATGCCGCGGGCGGCGTAGTCCGTGCCCGGCAGACACCGGAGGATCGCGGGACTGCATGCTCGGACAACCTCCGATAGGTCGCGCGTGTTCCATCGGCCGACGGCGGCGCTATCATGAAGGATGGTTTCTGCGAGGGAGCACGGCCGTGCGCGACGGGACGGTGCCGATTCTCACCCGCCGGCGGCTGCTGCACGGCCTCGCGGCGATCGGCGGCCTCGGCGCGGCGGCCACCGGGCTGCGCGCCCTCGGCCTGCTGGGCGGGCCGGCCCAGGCCGACGGCGCGACCATCGAGGTGTTGCCGCCCGGCAGCCTGGCCGGCCGGCGCGTGCTGGTGATCGGCGCCGGGCTCGCCGGCCTGTGCAGCGCGCTTCGCCTGGCCCGCGCGGGTGCCGAGGTCGAGGTGCTGGAGGCCGCCGTGCGGGCCGGCGGTCGCAGCCTGACCCTGCGGCACGGCGACCGCTTCACCGAAATTGGCTGGGACGCGCCGACCGAGATGCGCTTCGAGGGGGTCGGTGCGGTACCGCCGGAGCATCCGGGCAATCATTTCAACGCCGGCCCCAGCCGCATTCCGTACCACCACGGCCGCGTGCTCGACTGGTGCCGTGCGCTCGGCGTGGCGCTGGAGCCCTACGTGTTCGCGACCGGCGCCAACCTGATGCAGAACGACGCCTGGAACGGCGGCGCGCCGGTGCAGCTGCGGCGGCTGCAGCATGACCTGCGCGGCCATCTCGCCGAGCTGCTGGCCAAGGCCGGCCCACAGCAAGCGTTGGACGATGCCCTCGCACCTGCCGAGGTCACCGCCTTCCTCGGCATGCTGACGCAGTTCGGCCAGCTGAGCACCGAGGGTGCGGAGCTGGTCTACCGGGCCGCCGCCGGATACCGGCTCGCTCCGGATGGGGCCAACGGTGCCGGCGAGCCGTGGCCGACGCTGTCGCTGCGCGAGATCCTGGCCTCGAACTTCTGGCGCGGCGGCATGTTCGACGAGTTGCAGTACACGTGGCAGGCCACCCTGCTGCAGCCGGCCGGCGGCATGGACGCGATCGTCCGCGGGTTCCGTGCCGCGGCGGTGCCCGGCGGGCGCAGCCTCGGCGACCTGGTGGCCACCGGCCGCGCCGTGCGGCGCCTGGAGCAGGCGGACGCGCATCTCGTGGTGACGACCGCGGACGGTGCACGCGCCACCGCCGACTTCGTGGTGGCCACGGCGGCACCGCCGCTGCTGGCGCAGTGGGAGGGCGACGCCCTGCAGCCGCGCGCCCGGCAGCTGCTCGCCGGACTCGGCTTCATGCCGGCCTGCAAGGTCGGCTGGCAGGCGCGCTCGCGGTTCTGGGAGACCGAGGACCGGATCTACGGCGGTATCAGCCGCACCGGCCATCCGATCGGCGAGATCGGCTATCCGTCATCCGGCTTCCACGGCCCGACCGGGGTGCTGACCGGCGCCTACATCCGCGGCGGCAGTGCCGCGACCTTCCAGCGCTTCTCACGCGCCGATCGGCTGACGATCGCGCTCGAGGGCGGGGAACGGCTGCATCCCGGCTTCCGCGACCGGGTGTTCGCCGACAACGGCGTCAGCGTCGCCTGGGCGCGCATGCCGTTCCAGTCCGGCGCCTGGTCCTTCCACAGCCTGCGCTCCGAGCCCGCGCTGTTCGCCCGGCTGCGCGACGGCGACCTCGTCCATCCCCGGGTGGTGCTGGCCGGCGACTGGCTCAGCCACTGGCCAGGCTGGCAGGAGGGTGCCCTGGAGAGCGCCCATGCGGCGACCGACCGGGTGGCGGCAGCGGCGGTCGCGGGGCGGTGACCGTGGCGGCAAGGAGCCGGATGACAAAGCAGTGACGTCCAAGCCGCTTCCGGTCACTCCAGCTCGAGGTCCCGCCGTCGCCGGACGAAGGGCGAATGGACCGGCGCCCCGGGGACGATCCGGCCATCGGGGCCCCACTCCGACTTGCGGTTGAACGGGATCGCCGGCCGCCCCTCGAGGTCCGGCAAGGTCGCGCGGAACTCGGCCGCGACCCGCTGCAGCCGTGCCTCGACCTCGGCCGGATCGGAATAGCGCAGCCCCGCCTCCACGCCGTAGGCCACGAAATGCTCCAGCACGGTGTAGCCGAGATAGGCGAGCGAGAAGTTGACCGGCCACAGCATCAGGTCGATGTCGCCGCTGCGGCCGTCATGGGCATAGGTCTCGCGGCTGGTGCCGACGGTCACCGACAGCATCGCCCGCTTGCCGGCGAAGCGGCCGTTCTCGAAGCGCATGGCGCTGGTGTAGGCCGCACCATAGGCCAGCACCCGGTCGAACCAGCCCTTCAGCATGGCCGGCGGCATGTGCCACCACATCGGGTACTGCAGCACCAGCAGGTCCGCCGCCTGCATGCGGTCCAGTTCCTCCGCCACATGCCGCGGCAGCGCGCCGGCGGCCGACGCGTGGCGCTGCTCGGCCTGCACGTCGAAGCGCGCCGGGTCGAGCGGCTGCGCGAAGTGCTCCGGTCGCTCGCAGGGATCGAAGCCGATGGCGTAGAGGTCGGACACGGTGGCGGTCCAGCCCGCCGCCTCCAGCGCCGCGACGCCGGAACGCACCAGGAAGGCGTTGAAGGACTGCGGCTCGGGATGCGCCAGGACGAAATGCGCGTGCATGCCTGCTCCTTGGACCGACTGCCACGCCGCCGATCGGAGCGGCATGGGGCGAGCATCGCCGCCTCCGGGGCCGGTGACCAGGACACCCCCGCGACAGCTGCTATACGGTCTTGCGATAGCTTGCGGTCGTCGAAAACGTGTGCACCGAATTCGAATTCACCATCACGGAAGATTGCCTTCCATCAAGCTTAATCGCGTCGGAACCTGCAATTCGGTGACAGTGCATCTATCTAGCAATTCGGTGACAGTGCATCTATCTGGGCGTGGGCGACGCCGGGGCGCCAGGGCGCTGCCGCGGCGAGTTCGGCAGGTCCGGATCCACGTGCCCCCAGGGCGGCGCCGACGCCGTCCAGATGGTGCCCTCCGGCCGGCCGATCGCCGGGTCGTCGAGCGCGCCGGCCCGCACCACCATGTAGGCGGGCTCACCCAGGTCCTCGCTGAACAGCGGCGTGCCGCAGGAGCGGCAGAAACGCCGGCGCATCGCATGGCCGCTGTCGGCGGTGCTGCGGTATTCGCCGAGATCGCCGGCCACCGTGAACCCGGCGGTCGCGAAGATCACGTTGATCGAGGCGTTGCCCGACGACAGATACTGGCAGTCCCGGCACCAGCAGGCCCGCTTCGCCAGCGGCGGGCCGGCGAAGCTGAACCGCACGGCACCGCACAGGCATCGGCCCGTCGTCGCCATCGCCTGCCGCCTACGCCGCGTCCCTGCGCTCGCGCTCCTCGTCGGGGTCGTAGGCGAGCGACGGCGCCAGCCACTTCTCGACCCACGCCACGCTCTCGCCCTTGCGCCGCGCGTAGTCCTCGACCTGGTCGCGCTCGATGCGGCCGAGGCCGAAGTAGCGCGCCTCGGGATGCGCGAAGTAGAATCCCGAGACCGACGAGGCCGGCCACATCGCGAAGGACTCGGTCAGGGTCACCCCGGTCGCCGCCTCGGCGCCGAGCAGGCGGAACAGCGTCGCCTTCTCGGTGTGGTCCGGGCAGGCCGGATAGCCGGGTGCGGGACGGATGCCGCGATAGGCCTCGGCGACCAGCTCGTCATTCGACAGGCTCTCGTCCGGCGCGTAGCCCCAGAGCTCGCGGCGCACCCGCTCGTGCAGCCGCTCGGCGAAGGCCTCGGCCAGGCGGTCGGCCAGCGCCTTCAGCAGGATCGAGGAGTACATGTCGCCGGCCTGCTCGAAGCCGCGCGCCCGCTCTTCGAGCTCGGGCCCCGCGGTCACCACGAAGCCGCCGAGCCAGTCGACGAGGCCGCTGCCGGCGGGGGCGACGTAGTCGGCCAGCGCCAGGTTGGCCTTGGCCCCCTCGCGCGGCATCTGCTGCCGCAGGGTGTGGACCATCTCCAGGGTCTGCTTGCGGTCGTCGCCGGCGAACACCCGGATGTCGTCGGTCTCCGCCTGCGCCGGCCAGAAGCCGACCACGGCGCGCGGTCGCGCCCAGCCCTCGGCGACCAGGCGCTTCAGCATGGCCTGGGCGTCGTCCCACAGCGGCCGGGCCGCCTCGCCGTATTTCGGGTCGTCGAGGATGTCGGGGAAGCGGCCGCGCAGCTCCCAGGTCGTGAAGAAGGGCTGCCAGTCGATGCGCTCGACCAGTTCGGCGACCGGGTAGTCGTCGAACACCGTGATGCCAGGCTTTGCGGGGTGCGGCGGCGCGTAGCCGCCCCAGCCGATCTCCGCCTTGTTGGCACGCGCCTCGCCGATGCTGATGCGCTCGCGGTCGGTGCGGCCGCGCCGCCGGCCCTCGGCCATGCGGCGGTAGTCGGCGCGCACCTCCTGCGAGAAATGCGCCCGGGCGTTGCCGGACAGCAGGTTCTGCACCACGCCGACGGCGCGCGAGGCGTCGTTGACATGCACCACCGGCCCGGCCGAGTAGGCCGGGTCGATCTTCACGGCGGTGTGCATCTTCGAGGTGGTGGCACCGCCGATCAGCAGCGGCAGCGACAGTCCCTCGCGCTGCATCTCCGAGGCGACGTAGACCATCTCGTCGAGGCTGGGCGTGATCAGGCCGGACAGCCCGATGATATCGGCCTTCTCGGCGATCGCGGTCTCCAGGATCTTGGCGCAGGGCACCATGACGCCGAGGTCGACGACGTCGTAGTTATTGCACTGCAGCACGACGCCCACGATGTTCTTGCCGATGTCGTGGACGTCGCCCTTGACGGTCGCCATGACGATCTTGCCCTTGGCCTCGCGCGGCCCGTCGCCCTTCTCGGCCTCGATGAAGGGGAGCAGATACGCCACCGCCTTCTTCATGACGCGGGCCGACTTCACCACCTGCGGCAGGAACATCTTGCCGGCGCCGAACAGGTCGCCGACCACGTTCATGCCGTCCATCAGCGGCCCCTCGATCACCGACAGCGGCCGGTCGGCCGCCAGGCGCGCCTCCTCGATGTCGATGTCGATCCAGTCGGTGATGCCGTGCACCAGCGCGTGCTCCAGGCGCTTGTTCACCGGCAGCTCGCGCCAGGAATCGTCCGCCACCTTGGCCTTGGCGCCGTCGCCCTTGAAGCTCTCGGCGATTTCCAGCATGCGGTCGGTGGCGTCGGGCCGGCGGTTCAGCAGCACGTCCTCGATGCGCTCGCGCAGCTCGGCCGGGATGTCCTGGTACACCGGCAACGCCCCGGCGTTGACGATCGCCATGTCCAGGCCGGCGGCGATGGCGTGGTACAGGAAGCAGGCATGCATCGCCTCGCGCACGGCGTTGTTGCCGCGGAACGAGAACGACACGTTGGAGACGCCGCCGGAGACGTGGGCGTGCGGGCAGCGCTGCTTGATCAGCTTCGTGCCCTCGAAGAAGGCGCGGGCGTAGTCGTTGTGCTCGTCGATGCCGGTCGCGACCGCGAAGATGTTCGGGTCGAAGATGATGTCCTCGGGCGGGAAGCCGACCTCGTCGACCAGCAGCCGGTAGGCGCGCTCGCAGATGTCGGCCTTGCGCTCGGCGGTCTCGGCCTGGCCCTGCTCGTCGAACGCCATGACCACGACCGCGGCACCGTAGCGCAGCACCTTGCGCGCCTGTTCGAGGAACGGTCCCTCGCCCTCCTTCAGGCTGATCGAGTTGACGATGCCCTTGCCCTGCAGGCATTTCAGCCCGGCCTCGATCACCGTCCACTTCGAGCTGTCGACCATGATCGGCACCCGCGCGATGTCGGGCTCGGCGGCGATCAGGTTCAGGAAGGTGACCATGGCCGCCTCGGAGTCGAGCAGCCCCTCGTCCATGTTGACGTCGAGGATGGAAGCCCCGCCCTCGACCTGCTGGCGCGCCACCTCCAGCGCGGTCTCGTAGTCGCCCGCGGCGACCAGCTTGCGGAAGCGGGCGGAGCCGGTGACGTTGGTGCGCTCGCCGATGTTGACGAAGATGCTCTGTCGCTGCATGGACCCTCAGGCGGCCTGATTGTCGATATACTGGATCTCGAACGGCTCGAGGCCGGACAGCCGCAGCCGGCGCGGCAGCACCGGGACGGTGCGCGGCGGTGCTGCCCGTACCGCCTCGGCGATCGCCCGGATATGGTCGGGCGTGGTGCCGCAGCACCCGCCCACCAGGTTGAGCAGCCCGTCCGAGGCCCAGCGGCCGAGTTGTCCGGCGGTCTGCTCCGGGGTCTCGTCATAGCCACCGAACTCGTTCGGCAGCCCGGCATTCGGGTAGGCGGAGATGCGGACGTCGGCGACCCGGGCGAGCTCCGCCAGATGCGGCCGCAGCTCCTTCGCACCCAGCGCGCAGTTGAAGCCGACGGCGAACGGCCGGGCGTGGCGCACGGCGTTCCAGAACGCCGCCGGGGTCTGCCCGGACAGGGTGCGGCCGGAGCGGTCGGTGATGGTGCCGCTGACGATCACCGGCAGCTCGAATCCGGCCTCGTCGAAGGCCTCGCGCACGGCGACCAGGGCGGCCTTGCCGTTCAGGGTGTCGAAGATGGTCTCGACCATGACGATGTCGCAGCCGCCCTCGATCAGCCCCAGCGTCGCCTCCCGGTAGGCCTCGCGCAGCTCGTCGAAGGTGACGTTGCGCGCTCCGGGATCGTTGACGTCCGGCGAGATCGAGGCGGTGCGGCTGGTCGGGCCGAGCCCGCCGCCGACGAACACCGGCCGCCCGGTCGCCTGCATGTGGGCGTCGGCGGCGCGGCGCGCGATCTCGGCACCGGCGCGGTTGATCTCGCGTGCCAGGTCCTGCAGGCCGTAGTCGAGCTGGCTGATCGAGGTGGCGTTGAAGGTGTTGGTCTGGATGATGTCGGCGCCGGCCTCAAGGTAGTCGTGGTGCAGCCGCTCGATGGCGTCCGGCTTCGTCAGGTTCAGCAGGTCGTTGTCGCCCTGCAGGTCGCGGTTGTGGTCCCGGAAGCGCTCGCCGCGGAAATCGGCCTCGCCGAGCTTCAGGCTCTGGATCATCGTGCCCATGGCGCCGTCCAGCACCACCACGCGCTGCGCGGCGAGCCGGTTCAGGGCCTCCAGGCGGTCGTTGCGGGTCATCGGGTTCCTTTCGGCCGGAGCGCCGGCCCGGTATCGGCGATTGGAGCGGTGTCGTTGGCGGCTGCCGCCACGGAGCGCCCGGGATCCGCGGCCCGGCCCGGAACCGTGCCGAGGCGCTCGCAGAGCCTGGCGGTGTCCTGCGGGCCGGCGCCGCCGCCGGCCAGCGCGAGGCGGGCACCGAGCACCGGGTCGGCGAGGATCATGCCGAGGTCGCGCGACGCGGGTGCCGCCTCGACATGCAGCGGTCCCGGGAAGGCCCGGGCGGCGACCCGGAGGGTCTCGACCCAGCCATCGGCCAGATCGGCATTGGCGATCCCGAGGACCGCGATCCCCAGGCCGGCGGCAGCAGCGGCAGAGCGCGCCAGCTCGGCGGTGATGCGATCGCGCTGCGGCGTGGCGAACAGCGGGTCGTAGCGCAGGGTCAGCAGGACCGGCACGGCGCACCCGGCGTCGGCCATGCCGCGCCGCACCCCGTCCACCGCGGCGATGAGCCGGGCGGCATCCTGGTTGGTCTCCACCAGGATGGCGTCGACACCGCCGCCGGCCAGGCCGGAGGCCATGGTGCGCGCGGCCGCCGCGACCCGTTCCAGCGGCAGGAAGCCGAGATGCCGCACCCGCGACTCGACGCGGGCGACACCCAGCACCCAGCGTGCGATGCCGGTCTCGGCGGCGACGGCGCGCGCGGTCATCGCGGCATGCTCGGCGGCCATGTAGGAGATGATGAAGGCCTCGTCATGCATGCGCCAGCGGTCGAGCCGCTCCGGCGAGGCGGCGGCAGTGTTGGTGCGGATCACCCGCGCGCCCGCCTCCAGATATCGCCGATGCACCGCCTGCACGGCCCGCGGCTGCTCCAGGTTGAGCACCTCCAGGCAGGGGGCGGCGAATCGGGCGAGCGGCTCCGCCATGCCGCCGGAAACCGGCAGCGGGCCGCGGCGCGCCGCGGTTATGATGTCGCCTCCGCTCACGCCGCCGCTTCCAGCGCCGGCCGGACTCCAAGGCGCCGGCAGATCGCGCCGGCCAGCTGCGGCCGGTTCAGCGTGTAGAAGTGGAAGTCCTCCACCGCCTCGGCCATCAGCGCAAGGCACAGCTCCGACGCGGTCGTCGCCGCAACCAGCTGCCGGGTCTCCGGGTCGCCGTCGAGGCCGGCGAACAGCTCGGCCATCCAGACCGGCACGGCCGCACCGCAGGCCGCCGAGAACTCCACCACCTTGGCGAAGTTGGTGACCGGCAGCACGCCGGGGATGATCGGCGCGGTGATGCCGGCGGCGGCGCAGCGGTCGCGGAAGCGCAGGAAGGTGGCGGGGTCGAAGAAGTACTGGGTGATCGCCCGGCTGGCGCCGGCATCGAGCTTGCGCTTGAGATTGTCGAGGTCGGCCTCCGGCGACGCCGAGTCCGGGTGCGACTCCGGATAGGCGCCGACCGAGATCTCGAAATCGCCGATCCGGCGCAATCCGGCGGTCAGCTCGGCGGCGTTGGCATAGCCGCCGGCATGCGGGGTATAGCCGCCGCTGCCCGCCGGGGCGTCGCCGCGCAACGCCACGACATGGCGGATGCCGGCCTCCCACCAGCCGCGCGCGACGTCGTCGACCTCGCCGCGGGTGGCGCCGACACAGGTCAGGTGGGCCGCCGGCTCCAGCCCGGTCTCGCGCTTGATGCGGGTGACGATCCGGCTGGTGCGCTCGCGGGTACTGCCGCCGGCGCCATAGGTCACCGAGACGAAGCGCGGGCCGTAGGGGGCCAGCCGGTCCAGGGTCTCCCACAGCTTGGCCTCGCCGGCCTCGTCCTTCGGCGGGAAGAACTCGAAGCTGATCGACGGAACTCGGGTCATCTTCCTCTCCTCACGAGGCGGCGGCGATACGGGCGGCGGGCGCCCGACGGGCGCGCCAGAGACACACGGTGAGCGGCTGCCCCTCGACCGTGACGGTCGGCTCCAGGGTCAGGCCGGCATGGGCGGCCAGGCGGGCGATCTCGGCGTCTTCGAAGCCGAGCCAGCGATGCTCGTGCTCGTCGCGCAGCTCGGCCTGCTCGTGCGGCGCGAAGTCGACGACGATCAGGCGGCCGCCCGGCTTCAGGACGCGCGCCGCCTCGGCCACCGCGGCGGCCGGCGATTCGGCATAGTGCAGCACCATGTTGACGGTGACGGCGTCGAAGCGTTCGGCCGGGAACGGCAGCCGGTACATGTCGGCGAGCCGCACCTGGCAATGCGTGAAGCCGGCCCGGTCGAGATTGGCGCGGGCGATCTCCAGCATCGGGCGGGCGTTGTCGATGCCGACGGCGCTGCGGACGTGACCGGCCGCCATCTCCAGGACCCGGCCGGTGCCGGTGCCGATGTCGAGCAGGTCGCCGCCCGGCTCCTCCTGCAAGGCCGCCAGCAGGCGGGCGTCGACGACGCTGTCCTCGACATACAGGCCCCGCAGCTCCTCCCAGCGCGCCGCATTGGCCTGGAAATACTCGCTCGCCCGCGCCGCGCGGTCCTCGCGGATGCGGTCGAGCCGGGCCAGGTCGTCCTGGATCTCCGGGTCCTGGGCGGGCACCAGCGCCACCAGCGCACGCACCATGTCGGCGAGATCGCCGCGCTCGGCCGGCCGATAGAAGGCGCGCGCGCCCTCGCGGTTGCGCTCCAGCACTCCGGCCTCCACCAGGAGCTTGAGGTGGCGCGACACCCGCGGCTGGCTCTGCCCGAGGATGGTCACCAGCTCGGTCACCGACAGCTCGGCATGGGCGCACAGCGCCAGGATGCGCAGCCTCGTCGGCTCCGCCACCGCGCGCAGTCCCGACAGCAATGACTCCATGGTGCCTCCTGGCCCGATGTCGATATAAAGATATCTTTATGTCTTTATTGATGCAACCCGTATTGGCGACTCCGGCCGACGCTTTCTGTCGCTCTGGCGACCCCGGCGGGAGAACAAACCGGGTAGCCGACCGGGCCGTCTGTCCCGCGGCCGGCGTCGCTCGCCCACCGTTGCGTGATTTTTCGTGATGATCTCAGGTTGGTCACTTGGGCTTGCGCGAAAAAGCTGCGCCAACGCCAAAGAAAACCCACTCTGAATTGCCGAATTCCACGCCGACCAGGACTTAAGGATATCTTAGTATTTATTTGAAAATGTTCGGCCGTCGGCTAGGATAAGGCCGAGCGTTTTGGTTCACCGCCGACCGAGGAGCCGCGGCAGCAGCATGCGCGCTCGTGAGGACTACCGCAGCATCTCCGGCCCGGAAAAAGCCGCCATCCTGCTCATGTCGCTGGGCGAGGAGCAGGCCGCCAAGCTGTTCGGGCAGATGGACGACGAGGAGATCAAGGAGATCTCCCAGGTCATGGCCGGCCTTGGCACGGTCTCATCAAACATCGTGGAACGGCTGTTCGTCGAATTCGCCGAGCAGATGTCGTCGACCGGCTCGCTGGTCGGCTCGCTCGATTCCACCCAGCGCCTGCTGACCAAGGTGCTGGGCGAGGACCGGGTCGGCGAGATCATGGAGGAGATCCGCGGTCCCGCCGGCCGCACCATGTGGGACAAGCTCGCCAACGTGAACGAGCAGGTGCTGGCCAACTACCTGAAGAACGAGTACCCGCAGACCGTCGCCGTCATCGTCGGCAAGATCCAGCAGGGCCACGCCGCCAAGGTGCTGGCGACCCTGCCCGAGAACTTCGCCATGGAAGTGGTCATGCGCATGCTGCGCATGGAGGCAGTCAACAAGGACATCGAAAAGGACGTCGAGCGGGTGCTACGCACCGAGTTCATGTCGACCCTGGCGCGCACCAACCGGCGCGACGCCCATGAGACGATGGCCGAGATCTTCAACAACCTCGACCGCGCCACCGAGAGCCGCTTCCTGTCGGCCCTGGAGGAGCGCAACAAGGATGCCGCCGAGCGCATCCGCTCGCTGATGTTCACCTTCGAGGACCTGCAGCGGCTCGACCCGGCCGGCGTGCAGACGCTGCTGCGCGCAGTCGACAAGGACAAGCTGGTGATCGCCCTGAAGGGCTCGTCCGAGGAACTGCGCGACCTGTTCTTCTCCAACATGTCGGAGCGCGCCGGCAAGCTGATGCGCGAGGACATGCAGGCGCTCGGCCCGATCCGCCTGAAGGACGTCGAGGATGCGCAGCAGGCCATGGTGCAGTCGGCCAAGGATCTCGCCGATCGCGGCGAGATCGTCATCGGCGGCTCCAGCGGCGACGACCAGATCGTGTACTGACGGCCTGAGCGGCGAGTTGTTCCGGCCCCCCGGGCTGACCTGCTGACCGCTACTCTTCGAACACCGCCCGCAACGTCGAGAGCGTCGACCGCAACGTCGCGTCCGATACCGACCCGAGACGGGAGACCAGCCGCCGCCGGTCGATCGTCCGGACCTGATCGAGCAGGACCAGGCCGTCCTTGCCCTTGAAGCGGACCGGCACCCGGAACCCGGCAGTCCGGCTGCCCGTGGTCATCGGCGCCACGATGACCGTGCGGAGGTGGTCGTGCATTTCCGGTGGCGAAACGATCAGGCAGGGACGCGTCTTCTGGATCTCACTGCCGACCGTCGGATCAAGGGCCGCCAACCAGACGTCGCCGCGCTTCACCATTTCAGCCCGTCGTCCTCGTCATTGGCGAATTCAGGCCAGACCAGCGCGTCGTCGCCGGCATCGGCGATCCGCCGTGCATCGTCCGCCCACCCGGACCGGGAATGCTCTTCACGGATCGGAACGATGACGAGGCGGCCGTCCTCCACGGTCAATTCGACATCGTCCCCGACCCGGGCGCCGATCTCCGCCAGCAGCGGCTTCGGGATGATCACTCCCGACGAGTTCCCCATCTTGCGCACGGCGCTACGCATGGACCTTCACTCCGACGACATGGCGCCGGTCAACATAGGCCCCGGGCAGGTACGTTACAACGGCGTAATAACGTCGACAACGCCCTACAGCATCAGGCCGGTCTTCTCGTCGATCAGGTGCATGTGGTTGAGGTCGGCGAGCAGCTGCATCGGCTGGCCGGCCTCGGCCCCGGCCGCCGGGTTGACGCGCCCGCACACCTCGACGCCGTCGATCTGGAAGTAGATCATCGTCTCCATGCCCATCGGCTCGATGACCTCCAGCGTCACCTGGAACTCCTGCTGGCCCGGATCGATGTTGCGGTGGGTCTCGGTGATGTGCTCCGGACGCAGGCCGAGCAGCAGGTCGGCCCGCCCGGCATGGTCGCGGTAGCGCGCCGTCCGGTCCGCCGGAACCGCGAACGCGATGCCGCCCGGCAGCAGGATGCGCAATGCCCCGGCGGCCTGTTCCAGCTTGCAGGGTATGAAGTTCATGGCCGGCGAGCCGATGAAGCCGGCGACAAAGCGGGTGCGCGGGTGGTGATACAGCTCGTTCGGTGTTCCGACCTGCTCGATCAGCCCGCCGTTCATCACCACCACGCGGTCGGCCAGGGTCATCGCCTCGACCTGGTCGTGGGTCACGTAGACCGTGGTGGTGCGCACCTTCTGGTGCACCTTCTTGATCTCGGTGCGCATCTGCACGCGCAGCTTGGCGTCGAGGTTGGACAGCGGCTCGTCGAACAGGAACACCTTGGGGTCCCGGACGATGGCCCGGCCCATGGCGACGCGCTGGCGCTGGCCGCCGGAGAGCTGCTTCGGCTTGCGGCTCAGCAGCTCGGTGATGTCGAGGATCCGGGCGGCATTCTCCACCCGCTGCTGGATCTCGGCGCGCGCCACCCGCTTCAGGCGCAGTCCGAACGACATGTTCTCGAACACCGTCATGTGCGGGTACAGCGCGTAGTTCTGGAACACCATGGCGATGTCGCGGTCCTTCGGCGGCACGTCGTTCACGACATGGCCGCCGATGACGATCTCGCCACCGGTGATGTCCTCCAGCCCGGCGATCATCCGCAGGGTCGTGCTCTTGCCGCAGCCGGACGGGCCGACCAGCACCACGAACTCCTTGTCCGCGATGTCGAGGTCGATGCCGCGCACCGCGGGGGTCTCGTCATACATCTTGACGATCTTGTTCAGCGTCACCTGGGCCATGAACGGACTCCGGAATTTCGACTGCTCGCTACGGGAAGGATGCTGTTCAAACCTCAGCCCTTGGTGGCGCCGGCCGTCAGCCCGGCGATGTAGTAGTCCATCAGGAAGGCGTAGATGATCAGCGGCGGTGCCGCGGTGATCAGCGCGCCGGTCATGATCTGCCCCCAGTTGTAGACGTCGCCCTTGATCAGCGTGGTGATGATGCCGACCGGCAGGACCAGCTGGTCCGATGATGTCGTGAACGCCAGCGGGTACAGGAACTGCGCCCAGGAGACGGTGAAGGCGAAGATCGTCGCCGCGATGATCCCGGGCAGCGCCACCGGGATGAACACCTTGGTGAGGATCTGGATGTAGGAGGCGCCGTCGATCAGCGCCGCCTCGTCCAGCTCCTTCGGGATGCTGGCGAAGTAGCCAATCATGATCCAGGTGCAGAACGGCACCGTCAGGGTCGGGTAAATGATGACCAGCACATACCACTTGTTCAGCAGCTGGATGTCGGTGAGCTGGTTGAACACCGCGAACATCTTGAACAGCGGAATGAACAGCAGGGTCTCAGGGATCAGGTAGCAGAGGAAGATGCCGGTCGCCAGCGTGGCCGAGCCCCAGAACCGCATGCGCGACAGCGCGAAGGCCGCGGTCACGCTGACCACCATGGTGATCGCCACCACCAGCACCGACACCAGCGCCGAGTTCCAGATGAACCGCAGGAACTCCGGCGAGGTGAGCAGGGTCTGGTAGTTCAGCAGGGTCGGGTCGAACACCCACCACGGGTTGCGCGCGCCGGCGATCTCGCCGCTGGTCTTCAGCGACGTGATCAGCATGTAGATCGGCGGCGTCAGGAAGAAGAGCACGAACAGGATGAGGAAGAAGTACGACCAGCGCAGCGCCAGGGTGCGGTCGCGGCTCATGCTGCCGTGGCGGACCGGCCGGCTCGGCCCGCCCTTGTCGAATGTCGCGGTCGCCGTCACGCCTCGTTCCCCCGCTTGGTGATGTCACGCAGGATGATGACCGCCGCCACCGCCAGGATCGGCACCATGAACAGCGACACCGCCGCCCCGAGCGGGATGTCGCCGCCCTGGATGCCGAGGAGGAAGGCGTAGGTCGCGAACACATGGGTCTTGTCGATCGGGCCGCCCGCGGTCAGCACCCGCACGATGTCGAAGTTGGCGAAGGTGACGATCAGCGAGAACAGCACGGTGATCGAGATGATGTTGCGCATCATCGGCAGCGTGACGTACCACAGCCGCTGCCACCAGTTGGCGCCGTCGATCGCCGCCGCCTCGTAGAGCTGCTCGGGCACCGACTTCAGCGCCGCCAGATACATGATCATGAAGAACGGCGCGCCGTACCACACGTTCACCAGGATGACGCTGAACCGCGCCCAGTTCGAGTTGCCGAGGAATGGGATCGGGTCGATGCCCATCCCGACGAGCAGCCAGTTGATGGCGCTGTAGGACGGATCGAACAGCCAGAACCAGGCCAGCGTCGACATCGCCGGCGGAATGACCCAGGGCACCAGCAGCATGCCGCGCCACTTGCGCTGCCCCTTGGCCGGTATGGCGTGCACGAAATGCGCGACGAAGAAGCCGATCAGCGCCTTGAACAGCACCGCGGTGATCGCGAAGACGCAGGACTGCCGCACCACGTCCCAGAAGATCTCGCGCTTGAACAGGAAGGTGAAGTTGCCGAAGCCGACGAACCGCTCCATCGACTTGTTCAGCGTCGCCAGGTGCACGGCATAGAAGGCCGGGTAGATCACCAGCGTGGTGATGATCAGGATCAGCGGCAGGGTCAGCAGGAAGGCGATCGTCGACTTGCGCTGCATCAGCCGCCGCAGGCCCGAGCGCTGGCTGGCATGCACCGGCCGGCCGTCCAAGCCGCCGGCCCTCGTCGCGGTATCGACCATGGTATCGCTCCTCGCTCGAGTATCGGCACGACGGGGCGACGCCGCTTTCGCGCTCGGCGCCGCCCCTCCCGTGCTCAGAAGGTCCGGATCAGGTCCGGCTGTAGCCTTCGATCTCGTCTTCGGCCCACGACAGCAGGTCCTCGAGCTTCTCGCCCTGGGCGTAGCGGACGACCAGCTTGGTCTGCAGTGCCTGGTTGTAGATCTGGAACGCGATATTCGGCGGCGCCGGCGCGCCGGCGATCGACTTGACCTGCTGGTTGGCGGGATCCGGGTAGTGGTACAGCGTACCCGCCGGCGGACCCTCCTTGGCCCAGGTGTCGAGCTTGGTCAGGTTGGCGAAGGACGGCAGGTCGTAGCCGCCACTGGCCGCCACCAGCTTGGCCACCGCCTCCGGCTGCGACAGGAACACCAGCAGGTCCTTGGCCGCGGTCTTGTTGGTGCCGAACTCCCAGATGCCCCAGAAATACGGCAGGAACGGCCCGAACCGGCCGGCCGGACCTTTCGGCATGCCGTGGGTCCAGCACTGCTCGGCGATCTTCGGCACATCCCGCTTGGCCACCGCCCAGGCGCTCGGCGGGTTCAGCACCAGCGAGCCCTGGCCGGACACCAGGAACTTGTTGTTCGACGCGTCGTCCCACGCCGCGGCGTCGGCCGGCAGCACCTTGGCGAGGCGCTTCATGAACTCCATGGCCTGCCGGGTCGCGTCGGTCTTGACCTTGGTCTCGCCCTTCTCGTTGACCAGGTTGGCGCCGAACGAGCTGAAGAAGGCGCCGACGCCGTCGATCGAGTCGGTGGTCTGGCCGAGCCCGATGCCGAACGGCTTGCCGGCGGCATGGCACTTCTCCGCCGCGGTCACGAAGGCGTCCATGTCCCACTTGTCGGCCTTCGGGTCGGATCCGGCCGGGTACATCGCCTGGATGTCGATGCCGGCGAACTCCTTCAGATAGTCGATGCGCGAGCACGGACCCTTGAACTGGGTGCCGGTGGTCGCCGGCACCGCCACCCAATGGCCGTCCTTGCGGCCGAGATACTTTACGGTGTCGACGACGTCGCCATTCTGCTTGATCAGCTGGCCCATGATGTCGTCGACCGGCTCGAGCGACTTGGCCTTGTCGATCGGCTGCCAGGTCGGCATCGCCAGGATGTCGTGGCCGGAGCGGGCCTGCTGCTCGGCGGCGATGGTCAGCAGGTTCTTGTTCCCCTGCGAGGTGATGTAGTCGATCGTCACCTCGACCTTGTTCTTCTCACCCCACTCCTTGCAGAGCGCGGTCATCGTGGTGTTGGCGCCTGGGACCCAGTGATCCCACCAGCCCACCGATAGCTTGCCGGCCGCATGCGCCCCGCGGACATAGGGCATCGCCAGCGCCGCGGCGGTCGCCGCGGTGGTGGCGAGCACCTGGCGGCGACTGAACTTCGTCTTGGTCATGGGGTGTTTCCTCCTCTGAGCGACGCCGCTTGCCACGGCGCGGGAACGTGCCCTTGCCCGATTCACCCCTTATGGGACTGATATCGGTGGGCTTTCTATCGTTATGGCCACTGATATGTTAGATAACCAATGCCTGAGGGTCCACGGGGAAAATAACCTAGGTTACCGTTTCTCTCCCTCGCTTCTCACCAGACCTGCCCCCGCGCCGCGACCGGCAGCGGTCCCGCGACCTCGTCGCCGCGCACCGCGACCACGCTGTCGAGCATGTTGGAGACGACGCAGCAGTGGTTCGGCACCACCCGCACCCGGTCGCCGACTGCGAGACCGATCGGCCCGGCCGAGACCAACCGGCCGTGTTCCTCCGACAGCTGATCGATGGCGATGTCGGACCGCCCGAGCACATGGCCGTGGCCCTGCAGGCCGAGCAGGTCGGAGGTCAGCACCTTGGTGCCGGCGTCGATCACCGCCCGGTTCGCCGTCGGCACCGACACCACGGTCGCCAGCACGGTCAGCGCGCAGTCGGCCCAGCCGCACACCCCACGCTCGACCAGCGAGCGGTCGTTGTAGACATAGGTGCCGGTCCGGTACTCGGTGACCACCGGCGCCTCGTGCGCCCGCCACATGTCGGGGGCACCGCCGCTGGTCACCCGCTCCACCGCCAGCCCGGCGGCCTCGCACAGCGCCACCGCCTCGGTCATGAAGGCCTGCACCGCCGCGGTGCCGCCGACCGCCGGATATGTCATCAGGCCGCCGAAGCGCAGTCCCGGCGTGGCGGCGATGATGGCCGCGAGGTCGCGCGCCGCCGCCGGCGTCGGCACGCCGCAGCGCCCGGCGCCGGTGTCGCACTCGACCAGCACGGTCAGCGGCTCCGATGCGTCGGCGAAGGCCGAGCCGAGGCCGGCCACCACGGCGGCGCTGTCGGCGACCACCGACAGCCGGACCCTGGCCGCCAGCGCCCGCAGCCGGGCCAGCTTCGCCGCACCGACGACGTTGTAGGTCAGCAGCACGTCGCCGACGCCGCCCTCGGCGACCATGGCCTCGGCCTCGGAGATCTTCTGGCAAGTGATACCCACGGCCCCGGCCGCCACCTGCCGGCGGGCCAGCACCGGCAGCTTGTGGGTCTTGATGTGCGGCCGGTTCTTCAGGCCGTGCTCGTCGCACAGCGCCTGGAAGCGGTCGATGTTGGCCTCGGCGACGTCGAGGTCGACGAGGACGGCGGGGGTGTCGATGTCGGCGAACGCGGTCATTGTCCCTCCAGGGCGGCGAGGCCCTCGCGGTAGCTCGGATAGGCCAGGGTCACCCCCAGCTCCTCGCGGATCCGCGCGGTGTCGAGCCGCTTGCACTCGGCGTAGAAGCTGCGCGCCATCGGCGACAGCTCGGCGGAATCGTACGGGATCGGATCGGGCGCCGCCACGCCGAGCAACGCCGCGGCGAAGCGGATCGGGTCGCCTGGCGGGCAGGCCTCGGCGTCGGCGACGTTGTAGATGCCGCCGTGACGCGGCCGCGCCATCGAGGCCAGCAGCACGCTGCCGATGTCGTCGACATGGATGCGGTTGAACACCTGGCCCGGCTTGTCGATGATCCGCGCGGTGCCAGCCCGCACCGCCTCCAGCGGATTGCGTCCGGGGCCCGGGCCGTAGATCCCGGCGATGCGGAACACCTGCGCCGCGACGGCCGAGCCGTCGAACGCCTCGACCCAGGCGCGCTCGGCGGCGGCCCGCCGCTCGCCGCGCGGCGAGCCGGGGGTCGGCGCCTCGTCCTCGCGCGCCCAGCCGCCCTGGCGATCGCCATACACCGCGGGCGTCGAGAGGTAGCCGACCCAGCGCAGCGTCGGCGTCGCCCGCAGGGCGTCCCGGTGATGCCGCAGCGGCGGCGCCCCGTCGGCGTCGGGTGGGATCGAGTCGATCACATGGGTGACGCCCTCGAACGCCGAGTCGGGCAGGGCCCCGGTGCCGTCGAAGCGATGCACGCGCATGCCCTCGCCGGCCGACAGCGCTTGCGCCTTGCCGGCGTCGCGGACCGTGCCGGAGACCCGCCAGCCGGCCGCCTGCAGCCGGCGCGCGAGGCGCAGCGCGGTGTAGCCGAGGCCGAAGAACAACGCGTGACCGGCGGCGATGGTCGGTTCCGGCAAAGCGGGCATGGTTGCAGTCCTCCAAGGTCGGGGTCTAGAACATGGCTCACGACCCGGGACGCGCCAGCCGCGACGGGTGCCCCGAGGGAAGCCGAGGGGCCGGATAGATCGCAAGCGATATCCGCGACAACCAGGACGGGGTGATGCCGCCGGAACGCCTCCGGCTCCGCATCCCGCCGGCGCGTTGTCCGCGGTCGGAGGGATGGAAATGGGCAAGCTCGGTGTGATGATCTGCGGCCATGGCAGCCGCGACCAGGGTGCGGTCGACGAGTTCGGCGCGGTCGCCAATCGTTTGAAGGAGCGGCTGGCCGGCCGCTATCCGGTCGACTACGGCTATCTCGAATTCGCCACCCCGATCATCCGCAACGGCCTGGACGCGCTGCGCGCCCAGGGCGTCACGGAGGTGCTGGCGGTGCCCGGCATGCTATTCGCCGCCGGCCACGCCAAGAACGACATCCCCTCGGTGCTGAACACCTACGCGGCGCAGAACCCGGGTGTGAACATCCGCTACGGCCGCGAGCTCGGCATCGACACCCGCATGCTGCACGCCGCCGGCGAGCGCATCGAGCAGGCGCTGGCCGCCGCCGGCGGCGACGTGCCGCGCTCGGAGACGCTGCTGATGGTGGTCGGCCGCGGCGCCAGCGACCCCGACGCCAACTCCAACGTCGCCAAGGTCACCCGCCTGCTTTGGGAGGGCATGGGCTTCGGCTGGGGCGAGACCTGCTATTCCGGCGTCACCTTCCCGCTGGTCGAGCCCGGGCTCGAGCACGCCGTGCGGCTCGGCTTCCGGCGCATCGTGGTGTTCCCCTACTTCCTGTTCACCGGGATCCTGGTGCAGCGCATCTACGACGCCGCCGACGCGGTGGCGGCCCGGCATCCCGGCATCGAGTTCATCAAGGCGCCCTACCTGAACGACCACGAGATGGTGCTGCGCACCTTCGAGGCCCGGATCGAGGAGATCCTCGAGGGCACCGGCAACATGAACTGCCAGATGTGCAAGTACCGCGAGCAGGTCCTGGGCTTCGAAGCCGAGGTCGGGCTGCCGCAGGAGAGCCACCACCACCACGTCGAGGGCATCGGCACCGGGCACGCGCATGACCACGGGCATGATCATGGTCATGATCATGGTCACCATCATGGTCATGGCCACTCCCATGGCGATCCGCACGGCCACGACCACGGGCATCACCACCACCCCTACCCGCACGCCGACCACCCGCTGGGGCCGAAGACCCTGAAGACCGGCTACCAGTTCGAGTGGAAGGGAAAGCGGGGGGCATGACGCGCGTGGCCGGCCGGCCCTTCGTGGCCGTGCGTTGCACGGCACCTCAGGGCGACAGTAACAAATCTGGCGACCCATTGTTTTTCTGTCGCCCTGAGGTGCCCGCCGCGCAGCGGTGGGCCACGAAGGGCCTGCCGGGGGTTGGCCGCGGTATCCCGGAGGTCCGCCGCGATGCCGCGTGACTGGATCACCGACCCCGCCGAGATCACCCGGCGCTCCTTCGCGATCGTGCGGGCGGAGGCCGACCTCACGCGCTTCGACGCCGCCGAGCGGGCCGTCGCGACCCGGCTGATCCACGCCTGCGGCATGGTCGAGATCGCCCCCGAACTGCGCTTCGCGCCGGGGGCGGTCGCCGCCGGGCGGGCGGCGCTGGCGGCCGGTGCCGCGATCCTGGTGGACGCCCGCATGGTCGAGGCCGGCATCACCCGGGCGCGGCTGCCGGCCGGCAACCGCGTGGTCTGCACCCTCGACGACGCGCGCGTCCCGGACATGGCGGCCGCCGCCGGGCTGACCCGCTCGGCGGTCGCGGTCGACCTGTGGCTGCCGCATCTCGCCGGCGCGGTGGTGGCGATCGGCAACGCTCCGACGGCGCTGTTCCGGCTGCTCGAGCTGCTCGCCGAGGGCGCCCCGCATCCTGCCGCCATTCTCGGCTTCCCCGTGGGCTTCGTCGGTGCCGCGGAGTCGAAGGCGGCGCTGGCGGCCACCGGCCTGCCGTTCCTCACCCTGCCCGGCCGGCGCGGCGGCAGCGCGATCGCGTCGGCCGCGGTCAACGCGCTCGCCCGCGAGGGGATCTGAGCATGGCGCCCTGGCTCACCGTGGTCGGGATAGGCGAGGACGGGATCGACGCCCTGTCGCCGGCCGCCCGTGCCCTGGTGGCCGATGCCGAGGTGCTGGTCGGCGGCGACCGTCATCTCGCCATGCTGCCGGCGGATGACGGCCGCCGGCGCATCCCCTGGCCGTCGCCGCTCGCCGCCCTCCTCGAAACCATCGACAGCCTGAAGCCGCGCCGGGTCTGCGTGCTGGCGACCGGCGATCCGTTCTGCTTCGGCATCGGCACCACGCTGGCCCGCCGTGTCCCGCTCGACGAGATGCTGGTGGTGCCGGCCGCCTCGGCGCGCACCCTGGCCTGCGCCCGGCTCGGCTGGCCGGCGCACACCGTCAGGCTGCTCACCCTGCACGGCCGGCCGCTGGCGCTGCTGGAACCGCATCTGCAGCCGGGGGCGCGGCTGCTGCTGCTGTCGGAGGACGCCGCCACCCCGGCGGCGGTGGCGACCCGCCTCGCCGAGCGCGGATTGGGAGCGAGCCCGATGACCGTGCTGGAGCGCATGGGCGGCCCGTCCGAACGCCGCCTCGACGGCCGTGCCGACGCCTGGCGGCATCCGCCGGGAGAGGACCTGAACGTCATCGCCGTGACAGTGGCGGCCGGGCCGGCGGCGCGACCGCTCGCCACCGTCGGAGGCCTGCCGGACGATGCCTTCCGCCACGACGGCCAGATGACCAAGCGCGAGGTCCGCGCCATCACCCTCGCCGCCCTGGTGCCGCATCCGGGCCAGCTGCTTTGGGATGTCGGCGCCGGCTGCGGCTCGGTGGCGATCGAATGGCTGCGCGCCGACCCGCTGAACCGCGCCGTCGCAATCGAGCCGAAGCCGGATCGGCGCGCCCTGATCGCCGGCAATGCCGAGCGCCTGGGCACGCCCGGCCTGCGGATCGTCGACGGCACCGCGCCGGCCGCGCTGGCCGGCCTGGAGGCGCCGGACGCGGTGTTCGTCGGCGGCGGCGCCTCGGTGCCGGGCGTCATCGAGGCCTGCTGGGCGGCCCTGCGGCCCGGCGGCCGACTGGTCGCCAACACCGTCACCCTGGAGAGCGAGGCGGTGCTGCTGGCAAAGCATGCCGAACTCGGCGGCGAGCTGGTGCGGATCTCGGTCGAGCGCGCCGAGCCGGTCGGTCCGTATCACGGCTGGCGGCCGCTGATGCCGGTGACCCAGTGGCGCCTCGGCAAACTCTACGGAGACGGCCGATGACCGGCACCCTGTACGGCCTCGGCGTCGGCCCCGGCGACCCCGAACTGATCACCCTGAAGGCGCTGCGGCTGCTGCGGCAAGCCGACCTCGTCGCCTATCCCGCACTGGAGGACGGCGACAGCCTGGCCCGCGCCATCGTCGCGGAGCACCTCGCCGCCGGGGTGGAGGAATACGCCATCCGCATCCCGATGCGGGTCGAGCGGTTTCCCGCACAGGAGGTCTACGACCAGGCTGCCGCAGATCTGGGCGCCGCGCTCGACGCCGGCCGCTCGGTCGCCGTGCTGTGCGAGGGCGACCCGTTCTTCTACGGCTCCTTCATGTACCTGTTCGGACGGCTGGCCGAGCGCCACCGGATCGAGGTGGTGCCGGGGGTGTCGTCGCTGACCGCCTGCGCCGCCCGGCTCGGCAGCCCGCTCGCCGCCCGCAACGACGCCCTGGTGGTGCTGCCCGCCCCGCTCGAAGACGACGCCTTGGCGGCCCGCCTCGACGGCGTCGACGCGGCCGCGATCATCAAGGTCGGCCGCCACTTCCCGCGGATCCGCGCGCTGCTACAGCGGCTCGGCCTCGCCGGCCGCGCCCGCTACGTCGAGCGGGCGACCATGGCGACCGAGCGGATCCTGCCACTGGAGGAAGTCGATGACGGCGGCGCGCCTTATTTCTCGACCATCCTGATCCACCGCCGCGGCGAGGCCTGGTCGTGATCCCCGACATCATCCCGGTGACGGCGTCCGGCCGGGCCGCCGCCGAGCGGATCGCCACCGCCACCGGCGGCCGGGTGGTCGAGCCCGCCGCCGGCGTCGCTGAAGCCCTGCGCGACGCCTTCCGTGCCGGCCGCGCGGCAGTGCTGGTCGGCGCCGCCGGCATCGCCGTGCGCGCCCTGGCGCCGCTGATCGCCGACAAGTCCGCCGAGCCGCCGGTGCTGGCAGTCGCCGAGGATGGGTCGGCCGTGGTGCCGCTTCTCGGCGGTCACCGCGGCGCCAACGACCTGGCGCGGACCATCGCCGCGGCACTCGGCGTGGCCGCCGCGATCACCACCGCCAGCGACGTCAGATTCGGCGTCGCGCTCGACGCGCCGCCGGCCGGCTGGCGGCTCGGCAACCCGGGCCGGCACAAGGAAGTCGCAGCCGCCCTGCTCGGCGGTGCTGCGGCCAAGGTGGAGGGCGAATTGCCCTGGCTCGAGCGCACCGCGATCCCGCGCGCCGACGACGGGGCGGTAACCCTGGCGGCCACGGTCCGGCGCAGCGAGGACCGGCCGGGCCGCCTCGTCTATCACCCGGCGGCGCTGGCGCTCGGGGTGGGGTGCGAGCGCGGCTGCATGCCCGACGAGCTGTGGAACCTGGTGCGCGCCACCCTGGCCGAGCACGGCCTGGCACCGGAGGCGGTCGCCTGCGTCGTCTCGCTCGACCTCAAGGCCGACGAGCCCGCCGTGCATGCGGTGGCCGAGCGGCTCGGCGTGCCGGCCCGGTTCTTCGACGCCACCCGGCTCGAGGCCGAGGCGCCGCGGCTCGCCACCCCCTCGGAGGTGGTGTTCCGCGAGGTCGGCTGCCACGGCGTCGCCGAGGGCGCGGCGCTCGCCGCCGCCGGACCGGCATCGCGGCTGCTGGTCGCGAAACGCCGCTCGGCCCGCGCCACCTGTGCTGTCGCCGAGGCCCCGGCACCGATCGACGCCACCGTGGCCGGCCGGCCCCGCGGACGGCTCTCCATCGTCGGCACCGGCCCCGGCATGCCCGACTGGCGCACGCCGGAGGTCGACGCCCTGGTCGCCGCCGCCGACGACCTGGTCGGCTACGACCTGTATCTCGACCTGCTCGGCCCGCTCGCCGCCGGTGCCCGCCGGCATCCGTTCCCGCTGGGGGCCGAGGAGGAACGGGCGCGCGCCGCCCTCGACCTGGCGGCCGCCGGCCGCAGCGTCGCCCTGGTGTCGTCCGGCGACCCCGGCATCTACGCCATGGCGACCCTGGTGTTCGAGCTGCTCGACCGCGGCGGCCGCGCCGACTGGCGGCGGGTCGAGCTCGTGGTGTCGCCCGGCATCTCGGCGCTGCAGGCGGCGGCGGCCCGCGTCGGCGCGCCGCTCGGCCACGACTTCTGCACCATCTCGCTGTCCGACCTGCTGACCCCCTGGGACGCCATCGAGGCCCGCATCCGCGCCGCCGCCGAGGGCGACTTCGTGGTCGCCTTCTACAACCCGGTGTCGCGCCGCCGCCGCACCCAGCTGCACGCCGCGAAGTCGATCCTGGCGGCGCATCGCCCGGCCGATACGCCGGTGGTGCTGGCGCGCTCGCTCGGCCGGCCGGAGGAGGCGGTCACCGTCACCACCCTCGCCGGCCTCGACCCCGAGACCGTCGACATGCTGACCGTGGTGCTGGTCGGCTCCTCGGCGACCCGGGCGGTGCCGCGCAGCGACGGCGGCTCTTGGGTCTACACGCCGCGCGGCTATGCCGGAAAGCCGGGCTCGACACTGACAGCCAAGGACGAGCCATGACCGTTCACTTCATCGGCGCCGGGCCGGGCGACCCCGACCTGCTGACCATCCGCGGCCGCGACCTGATCGCGCGCTGCCCGGTCTGCCTGTATGCCGGGTCGCTGGTGCCGGCCGCGGTGGTGGCGCACGCCCCGGCCGACGCCCTGGTGGTCGACACCGCGCCGCTGACGCTCGACGACATCATCGCGCTGATCGCCGAGGCGCACGACCAGGGCAAGGACGTGGCGCGGGTGCATTCCGGCGACCCGTCGATCTATGGCGCCACCGCCGAGCAGATCCGCCGGCTGCGCACGCTCGGCATCCCCTACGACATCACCCCCGGCGTGCCGGCCTTCGCGGCGGCGGCCGCCGCCCTCGGCGCCGAACTGACGGTGCCAGAGGTGGCGCAGACCATCATCCTGACCCGCACGGCGATGAAGTCGTCGCCGATGCCGCCGGGCG
>Ga0209024_1000328_pt1 | contig 89009 bp, 78 predicted proteins | sample AutmiccommunBRH5_FD_187380 | JGI IMG/M metagenome (GOLD analysis project Ga0209024, IMG submission 187380) | Deep subsurface microbial communities from Mt. Terri, Switzerland - Autotrophic microbial communities BRH/5 (SPAdes) (version 2) | ecosystem: Environmental > Aquatic > Deep subsurface >...
GTCAGCACCAGCCTCTCCCCCGCCACCCGCACGCCGTCCACCGCCGTCCACCCGGCAGGACGCGGCACCGCCCCCAGCAGATGCCGCACCACATGCACCCGCCCCGGAGCCAGCGCCAGACAACTCGCCACCCCCTCGGCGGCCACCCGGTTCACCCCCGCCGCCGCCCGGTTCCCCTCATCCCCCGCGGTGATGCCATCCTCGATCCCCAGCACGCCAATATGCCGCCCGTCCCAGGGCGCCGCATCCCGCCCGCCATTCGACAGCCACAGCATCGTCAACGGCAGCTCGGCCGGGTCCTTCAGCACCAGCACCAGGTCATCCTCCACCTCGCGCAGCGCCGCCGTCCAGCCGAGGCCAGAGCCCGCCGACTCCACCAGCGTCAGAAAATCCTCATGGCCGAAAGGCCCCGCCGGGTCCAATTCCCGACCGTTCTCGTTTACATATGAGATCTGTATGGGTTCCATACGGGTTCCAGACGCCGCCCAATCCCCCTGCGGATACTCAAACAGCGACACCGGCCCCGCCACCCCCGGCAGCGCGCCGAGGTCCTCGGACCGCCCGCCCGGCACCAGCCGATGCCGCCCCGGCTCCACATGCAGCCCGGTCAAGGCCGCCCGCTTGGCCGAAAACGACAGCCATCCCCGCCCCGCAAACCGGATCATCGGATGATGCGCCAGCGTCAGGCTGCCACTCCCGCCCTCAATCCGGTGGACCTGCCGCAAGAACGGCACCTCGGCAACCAGTTGCAAATGCTTGAAAATCCGCGCGCCCCGCACCGGAGCGACCAGCTCCAGCACCGCCTCCGCCGCGCCCGCAGCCTCGCTCACTGACAGCACCCGCCAAGCGGTATTGGCCGCAGCCCCATGGATCGGCCCGCCCGGCTCCAGATCATCCCGCCCGAACGGCGCCGACAGGAAATCCCCCTCCAGCCCCGCCTCCACCGGCGCGAGGCCCTCCGGCACCGCCCCACCGACCCAATGCGCCCGGTGCAACGGCCGGATCACCCGCCCCGCGTGAGAAAACCAAAGATCGGTCAACACCCCGCGCGCCAGGTCGATCTCCAGCCCCGCATCCGCGCAAGCCAGCCGCAGCCGGTCACTCTTCGGCTTGGGCATCGCCTTCGTCCTGGGCCGCACCGCGCCCCTTAAACCCCTGCGCCACAACGAACTTCTCGGAACTGTCGGCCCGGCTCGCAGGCGGCTTCACATTCGCCACCTTGCGGAAATTCTTCTTCAGCAGCGCCTGCAACTCCTGCTCCGCGCCGCCCGCCAGCACCTTCGCCACAAAGGTCCCGCCCTCTTCCAGCACGTCGAAGGCAAACTGCGCCGCCGCCTCGCACAGCGCGATGATCCGCAAGTGGTCGGTGCCCTTGTGCCCCGAACTCGCCGCCGCCATGTCCGACATCACCACATCCGCCGAACCGCCAAGCCAGCCCTTGACCAGCGCATCGGCGTCATCGGCAAGGAAATCCAGCTGGTGGATATCGGCTCCGGCAATCGCCTCCATCTCCTGCAGATCGACGCCCAGAACCGTGCCGATCTTCTTGCTCGACTTGTCGCCAAGCGCATTCACCCGGCTCACCGCCACCTGGCACCAGCCCCCCGGCGCGCAGCCAAGGTCAACCACCCGCGCCCCCGGCACCAGGAAGCGGAATTTATCGTCCAGTTCCAGGATCTTGTAGGCCGCGCGCCCCCGGTAGCCTTCCTTCCGCGCACGCACCACATAGGGGTCGTTCAGCTGCCGCTCCAGCCACAGCGTCGAGGACAGCTTGCGCCCCTTGGCGGACTTGACCCGCACCCTCAGCTCGCGCTGACCGCGGCCGGAGGCGCTGCCGCCCGCCCCGCCAGCTCCTGATTTTCCCGGTGCCTTGACCATTCCCGCAATCCTCTCGCCGCCCGCAAACCCCTGCTTGCGGCATATCATCGGCCCAGATACGCATCCAAGGCCCCGCCTGCAACCTCAGTAAGGCCCTTCCTCCAGCACCCCGTCCGCCGACATCTGCGCATATAGCAGCCCCTCGCGCAGCCCGCGGTCCGCCACCGACAGCTTGTCCGTCGGCCAGATCCGCATCAGCGCCTGCAAGATCGCCGCCCCCGACATGATCAGCGTATGCCGGTCACGCCCGATCCGCGGATCGGTCCGCCGCCCCTCGGGCCCGAGCGCCAGGTAATCCCGGATCACCCGGTCGATCTGGTCCGAGGACATGCGCAGTCCGTCCACCTTGGTACGGTCATAGCGGCGCAGCCCCAGATGGCTGGCCGCCACGGTCGTGACCGTCCCCGAGGTGCCGATGATCTGGAACCCCTCGCGCGCCTGGGCCGAATTGTAGGGCGAGAAATCGGCCAGCTTCTCCTCGAAATACCAGCTCATCAGCGCAAATCGCGCCGCATCGTCTTCCACGTCCTGGAACTGGTCCTTCAGCGTCGCCACCCCCAGCGGCACCGAGATCCAGTCCACCACCTTCGCCGCCGGCTCCAGCGCCGCAGGGTCGCTGCGGAACCCGCCCGACAGCCGCATGATCGCCCGTGGCCGGTCCGGCCCCGGCACCCCGGAAAGGTCGATCCACACCAGCTCGGTCGAGCCGCCGCCGATATCCACCACCAGCAGCTGCTCGGTCGCCTTGCTGACCAGCGGCGCGCAGGAGATGACCGCCAGCCGCGCCTCCTCCTCGGTCTCGATGATCTCCAGCGGCAACCCGGTCTCGCGCCGCACATAGCGGATGAAATCGCGGGCATTGCGCGCCCGCCGGCAGGCCTCGGTCGCCACCAGCCGCATGTGGCGGACATTGTGCTGCTCGATCTTGCGCCGGCAGATCTGCAAGGCCTGCACCGTGCGCGCCATCGAGGCCCGCGACAGCTTGCCCGAGGCCTCAAGCCCCTGGCCCAGCTGGACCGTCTTGGAAAAGCTGTCCACGACATGAAATTGCGCACCCTTCGGGCGGGCAATCAACATGCGACAACTGTTGGTCCCGAGATCCAGCGCCGCATAAAGCTGCCCCGGTTCGGGAATCTGGGTAGCGTGGGGCTCGACCGCAGGAGCCGGGAGCGCCCCCGCACCCGTGGGACGCTTGGGCGCCATCGTCACGCCCTCCGATTTCAAGTTATCCCCAAAGTAAGGCCAGCCAGGCCCGGGCGCAAGCGCAGCCGTGCAGAGGCCCCTGTGCGCCGCGGCCAGTCCCGCGCGCCCCTCCCCCATTCGTTCTGGTTCAAATATCCGCAGAGGGGTGCAGGGGAGGGGCGCGCCCCTCCCCTGCCGGGGGGCGCGGGGGGCTGGCCCCCCGCCCTCTGTCGCTGCCCCCTCGCGGAATGTCGAAATCCGGCACCGCACCGGGCATTTCGCACCTTATTGAGGAGACAGCGAGGAATCATCCCATGCCCGATATCACCATCCTTTACTGGCGCGACATCCCGGCGCAGATCATCGTCGGCAAGGGCCGGCGCGGGGTGAAACGGGCGCTGCCCGAACGCTTCGAGCAGGCCATCGACCGCTGCGCCATGAAGATCGGCGCGCGGGACTCCGACGCCTATCTCGCCGAATGGCGCAAGGCCGAGCCCTACACGCTCGAGGCCGAAACCGACGAGGCCGCCGCCGAGGCGGAGCTGGCACGGATCGCCACCGAATACGATGACGCGCGGCTGCGCGTGCTGATCGCCAATGACGGCCGGGCCTGACGCCCCGCCGTTCTCCCCGAACCCCGGCCGCTGGAGGGCCCTGCGCATGGCTTTGCTGAACTTCCGCCGCGACGACAAGCCCGCCCCCTCTGGCCTCGAGGCCTTCCTCGCCGGCTCCTCGATCGAGGTGATGCCGCGCACCGCCGCCGGGGTGGACGATTTCCGCGCCCTGCTGCCCGCCGGCACCCGCGTCTATATCGCCCATATCGAGGGCACCCCCATCGAGGATATGGTCGCCACCGCCCGCCGCCTGCGGCTTGAGGGCTATGAGCCGATGCCGCATTTCCCGGCCCGGATCATCCCCGATGCCGCCACGCTGGCGGACTGGATCGCCCGTTACAAGGGCGAGGCCGATGTGCGCCAGGCCCTGCTTCTGGGCGGCGGTGTGAACACGCCTGCGGGCGAGTTCGACAGCTCGATGCAGCTGCTGGAGAGCGGCGCCTTCGACGGCTTCGACCGCCTCCACGTCGCCGGCCACCCCGAGGGCAACCGCGACATCGACCCCGACGGCTCGGACCGGATGGTGATGCAGGCGCTGCGCTGGAAGCAAGATTTCGCGAACCGGACCGATGCGAAAATGGCCATCGTCACCCAGTTCTGCTTCGAGGCCGCCCCCGTCATCGCCTGGGCCGACCGGCTCGCGGCCGAGGGCATCGCCCTGCCGATCCATATCGGCATCGCCGGCCCGGCCAAGCTGCAGACGCTGCTGAAATTTGCCATCGCCTGCGGCGTCGGACCCAGCCTGCGCGTGCTGCAGCGCCGGGCCCGCGACGTGACCAAGCTGCTGCTGCCCTTCGAGCCGACCGAGATCCTGACCGACCTCGCCGCCCACAAGGCCGCGCACCCCGGCTTCGGCATCGAGGCGGTGCATTTCTTCCCGCTTGGCGGGATCAAGGCGAATGCCAGTTGGGCGATGCAGAATGGCGGCGCGCCAGTTCACAAAGAGGTTTAAGAATGACCCGTACCACCATTGAATCAAAGACAAAAACCGTCACCATCGGCTTTGACGAACCCTTCTGCGTGATCGGCGAGCGCATCAACCCCACCGGCCGCAAGAAACTTGCCGCCGAGCTGGAGGCCGGCGACTTCTCCACCGTCGAACGCGACGCGCTGGAGCAGGTCGCCTGCGGGGCGATGGTGCTCGATGTGAATGCCGGCGTCGTCTACAACTCCAACCCCAACCCGAACGAGACCGAACCGCCGCTGATGGAGGCGATGATCCGGCTGGTGCAGGGGCTGGTCGATGTGCCGCTGTGCATCGACAGCTCCGTCCCCGGCGCGCTGGAGGCTGGCCTTGCCGCCGCCGAGGGCCGGCCGCTGCTGAACTCCGTGACGGGTGAGGAAGACCGGCTGGAACTGGTGCTGCCGCTGGTCAAGAAATACAACGTGCCGGTGGTGGCGATTTCCAACGACGACACCGGCATCTCGATGGACCCCGAGGTGCGGTTCGAGGTGGCGCGCAAGATCGTGCAGCGCGCCGCCGACTATGGCATTCCGGCCCATGACATCGTGGTCGATCCCTTGGTGATGCCGGTCGGCGCGCTTGGCGATGCCGGGCGGCAGGTGTTCACGCTGGTGCGGCGGCTGCGGGATGAGCTGGGGGTCAATACCACCTGCGGCGCGTCGAACATCAGCTTCGGGCTGCCCAACCGCCACGGCATCAACGCAGCCTTCCTGCCGATGGCGATCGGCGCGGGGATGACCTCGGCGATCATGAACCCGGTGCGCTCGGTGGAAATGGAGGCGATCCGCGCCGCCAACTTCCTGATGAACCACGACCCGAACGGCACCGAATGGATCCGCTTCGCGCGGGTGCTGGAGGCGGTGAAGGCCGGGGCGGACTTTGCCACGGCCTCGGCCGAGGTCGCCGCCGCAGGCCGCGCCGGGCGTCGGCGCAGCCGGGGCTGACACGAATCCAGTCGCCGCCCGCCAGCTTTCGGGCTATGCGGGCGGCATGACCGATAGCCCCCTCCCCACCGATTTCGAGATCTTCCTTGTCGCCCCGCCGGGGCTGGAGGCGCTGCTGTGTGACGAGGTCCGCGGGGCGGGCTTTGCCAACCCGCAAGCGGTGCCGGGCGGCGTGACGATCACGGGTGGCTGGCCCGAGGTCTGGCGCGCCAATCTTCAGATCCGTGGCGCCAGCCGGGTTCTGGCCCGCATCGGCGCGTTCCGGGCGATGCATCTGGCGCAGCTCGACAAGCGCGCCCGCAAGTTCCCGTGGCGCGAGGTGCTGCGCCCCGATGTGCCGCTGAAGGTGGAGGTCACCTGCAGGGCCTCTCGCATCTATCACGCCGGCGCCGCCGCACAGCGGATCGAGACCGCGCTGCGCGAGGAGCTGGGGGTGGCGATTTCCCCCGAGGCGGAGTTCAAGCTGAAGGTGCGGATCGACGACGATCTTTGCACGATCAGCGTCGATACCTCCGGCGAGTCCCTGCACAAGCGCGGCCACAAGGAAGCGGTGAACAAGGCTCCGATGCGCGAGACGCTGGCGGCGCTGTTCCTGCGCCAATGCGGGTTTGATGGCACCGAGACGGTGGTCGATCCGATGTGCGGGTCGGGCACCTTTGTGATCGAGGCGGCAGAGATTGCGGCGGGTCTGCTGCCAGGCCGGACGCGCCATTTCGCCTTCGAGCAACTCGCCAGCTTCGACCCCGCGGCGTGGGAGCGGATGCGGCAAGCGGCGCCCGCCCCTCGCCCCGCCCTTCGCTTCCACGGTGCCGACCGCGACGCCGGCGCGATCAAGATGAGCCGCGCCAATGCCGAACGGGCGGGGGTGAGCGACCTCGTGCAGTTCGACACCCACGCGATCAGCGACCTGATGCCGCCTGAAGGCAAGCCCGGCCTGGTGATCGTCAACCCGCCCTATGGCACGCGGATCGGCAACAAGAACCTGCTCTACGGTCTCTACGCCGCGCTTGGCCAGACGCTGCTGACCCGCTTTGCCGGCTGGCGCGTGGGGCTGGTGACCAGCGAGCCCTCGCTGGCCAAGGCGACCGGCCTGCCCTTCGCGCCGCCCTCTGCCCCGGTGCCGCATGGCGGGCTGGGGGTGCAGCTGTTCCAGACGAAGGCGCTGCGCTAAGGCTGCGCCTGCGGGGCGGCAAGGCCCGGCGGCATCATCGCCACCAGACGGTCCGCGATCAGCCGGGCGCCCGCCATGCTGGGATGGTTGTCGTCGAACAGCACCGGCGCGCCGCCAGACAGAAGGCTGCAGGTCGCGTCCTTGCACAGCAGGTCAGATGGCAGCACCAACTTCACCTGTGGATCAAAATGCCGCGCGACCTCGGCCCGGTCCGGCCCTTTGAAAACGTAGCTGGCCGCCCCGCCCAAGGCAAGGCGGGTGGGAACGTTGCCCCCCGGCGCAGGTGTGGGGCCGATCACGAAGACCGTCTTGCCGGCGGCCAGCAATGCGTCGGCGGTGCGCGCCACGCCGGCATATTTCCCGGAATCGCCATTGAAATCGGCGGCAAGGATCACCGTGCCGATCTCTGGCCGGGCGAGGACATATGCCAGAACTTCATCGTTATGCTCGCGGCAATCGGGCCTGCTGTCCCGCTCTTGCCCCAGCACCGGCGGGCAGGAGGAATAGGTGATCGCCCGCGTCTCTACCCCCGCCTCGGCAATGGCTTGCGCAAGCTCTACCCCGTGGCTGTCGCCCCACAGCAGCACCCGTTCCGGCCCCGGCCCATCGCCCAACACGCAGGCGGCGGCGGGATCGGGCGTGCCATCCCCCTTGTGGCACCGCTTGCGACTGGGGCTGAAGTCGTTGCGCGCCATGTCGTAACCGCGCAGATCCGCCGGCCAGCGCGAGGGCCAGCCGCCAAGCTGGCTGTAGAGGATACCGATGGCAACGATCCCGGCGGCGCCAAGTCCGACGCCGCGCAGCAGCCGCGGGGTGGGCAAGGCCAGCCGGTCGCGGGTGGTTTGCTCGACAAAGCGCCAGGACAGCCAGGCCGCGGCAAAAGAGGCGGCGAGCACCCCGGCCTGCCCCAGAACGCCGTCCATCCAGCCCCAGTCACGCGCGAACACGATCAGCGGCCAGTGCCAGAGATAGAGCGAATAGGACAGCTTGCCGACGAAGACCGCGGGCCGGCGCGACAGCAGCGCGCCGACGGCCGTCCCCTCCCCCGAATGCAGGATCAGCGCGGCCCCCAGCACCGGCAGCAGCGCCAGCGCACCGGGAAACTCCATGGCAGCGGAATAGCTGAAAACGGCGATCAGCAGCGCGGCAAGGCCCACCAGCGCCGCCGCCTCGCGCGCCTTGCGGCTGCGGAGGCGCCCCGGCAGGCCAAGCGCCAGCAGGGTGCCGGCCATCAGCTCCCACGCACGGGTATGCAGCATGTAGAAGGCGTCATCCGGCTCTGTCCGGGTCAGGTGGATAGAGGCCACCAGAGACGCGACGAACAAGGCCAGCACGATTTGCCGGCGGTAGCGCGGCGCGTAGGTCAGCACCGCCCACAGCAGCAGCGGCGCGAGGACATAGAACTGCTCCTCCACCCCCAGCGACCAGGTGTGCAGCAGCGGCTTTTCATGCGAGTCGGCGGAAAAATAATCCGACTGCGAGCGGAACACGAAATTGGCGACGAACAGCACCGCCCCCAGCAGCTCTTGCCACAGGGTCTCGAACTCGCTTGGCAGCAGGGCCAGCGGCGCCACGATCACCACGAAGGCCAGCATCGCCAGCAGCGCGGGAAAGATCCGGCGGATGCGGCGTTCGTAGAAGCGGGCGATGCTGAAGCGGCCGGCGGAGATTTCGGCGATCAGGATCGACGAGATCAGGTAGCCGCTGATCACGAAGAACACGTCAACCCCGACAAACCCGCCCGGAACGCCCGGCAGGCCGATGTGGTAGAGCACGACCGGCAGCACAGCGAGGGTGCGCAGGCCGTCGATCTCGGGGCGGTAGGTCAGCGGGGGCTGCGTCATCTCAGCGCCCGCGCAGCCCCTCGGCCAGAACGCCGCGCACCACGCCCAGATCGACACCGTCCGCCACGAAGGCCTCGCCGATGCCGCGGGCGAGGATGAAGCGCAGCTTGCCGTCCTGCACCTTCTTGTCCTGCGCCATCAGCGCCAGCAGCCCGTCCGCATCCGGCAGATCGCCCGCGATATCGGCAACGTCGGTCTTCATGCCCATGGCGCGCAGATGGGCGCGCACCCGGCTGGGGGCCTCTTGCGCGCACAGGCCAAGCCGCTGGCTGACCTCGAAGGCCAGCGCGCAGCCGATGGCGACGCCCTCGCCATGCAGCAGCCGGGCGCCATAGCCGGTGGCGGATTCCAAAGCGTGGCAGAAGGTGTGGCCGAGGTTCAGCAGGGCACGCTCGCCCTCCTCCGTCTCATCCCGGCTGACGATGGCGGCTTTCATCTCCACCGACCGATGCACGGCGTATTGGCGCAGCGCGGCATCGCCAGCGGCCAGCGCCGGGCCATTCGCCTCCAGCCAGTCGAAGAAGGCGGCATCCCCCAGCAGGCCGTATTTCACCACCTCGCCATAGCCCGCAAGGAAGTCGCGCGGCGGCAGGCTGGCCAGCAGGCCGATATCGGCGAGCACCAGGCTTGGCTGGTGAAACGCCCCGATCAAGTTCTTGCCATGGGCGGAGTTGATTCCGGTCTTGCCCCCCACCGAGCTGTCCACCTGCGCCAGCAGCGAGGTCGGGATCTGCACGAAGCGCACGCCCCGGCGCAGCACCGCGGCGGCAAAACCCGCCAGATCGCCGATCACCCCGCCACCAAGCGCGATGACGATGTCCCGCCGCTCCACCTTCTCGGCCAGCAGCCATTCGACGGCGCGCGAGAACTCGGGCCAGCCCTTGGTGCCCTCGCCCGGCGGCAGCGCCAGTGCGGTCATCTGGATGTCGCCAAGCCCGGCGCGGAGCGCGTCCAGATGCAGCGCCGCGACGTTCTCATCCGTCAACACGGCCACGCGCGGCCGGCGCAGCAGCGGCGCGATCTCGGCCCCAGCCCGCGCCAGCAGGCCGGCGCCGATGCGCACCTCATAGCTGCGCGCGCCCAGGTCAACGGCCACGGTTTGCGTCGGCATCGGCATCATCCCCTCTCCAGCAGCCCCGGATGCGCCGCCAGGGCGTCGATCACCCGGGCGGTCATCTCGTCGATGGAATACTCGGCCCGCGCCTCGACCGTCACATCGGCCAGCGCATAGATCGGGGCCCGCGCCTCCAGCAGCGCGGCGAGCGTGCCCTTCGGGTCCGGCGTGCGCAGCAGCGGGCGCGAGGGCTTGTGGCGCACCCGCTGCCACAGCAACTCCAGATCCGCCTTCAGCCAGACCGACACGCCCTTTTCTGCAATCGCCTTGCGGTTGGCCTCCGCCAGGAAGGCCCCGCCGCCGGTGGACAGCACGCAGGGCTTGCCCGCCAGCAGCCGGCGGATCACCTGCGATTCCTTGTCGCGGAAAAACGATTCGCCATCACGGGCGAAAATCTCGGCCACCGAGCGGTTCGCGGCGCGCTCGATCTCCTCGTCCGAGTCGAGAAATGGCAGCGACAGGGCCCGCGCGAGGGCATTGCCCACCGCCGTCTTGCCCGCCCCCATCATGCCGACCAGCACCACCGTCTTGCGCAACCGTGCCTTCACCGCGAGTGTCTTCCCGTTTTGTCCCGTTTGTCCGCGGCGCGCCCGCGCTTTCCCGCCGGCTCTGCAGCTATTTCGCGGCCCCGGCAAGTTTCCGCCCTGAATGGCGTGAACAGGGCGGAAAAGCCATATATAAAACCAAGGGTGCCCCTGCGCCGCCCTGCCTTCTGGCGCGGCGGACAGACTCGGGGCGAACAAGAAAAGGGCAGATCGGTATGGGGCGAATTCTGAAGGCGGTGGCGGTGCTGGCGGTGCTTGGGGCCATCGGGCTGATCGGCTTTGCCTATCTGGGCGACCTCACACCCGCGCCAAGCGAGATGCGCAAGCCGGTGGAGCTGAATGCAGGCAGCTAAGCACATCATCGCCGCCGGGCTGGCGGCGCTTCTGGGCAGCGCCGCTGCCGCGCAGGACGCGCCGATGTCGGCGATCGACTGGCTGTCGCAATCGGTGGCGGCCACGCCCGTTGCCTTGCCGGCGCCCCGCCCGCAGGAGCCTGCGGTCTCCACCGGGGCCGCACCCGAATCCATCACCGTGACGCCGCTTGGCGGCACCACGCTCGATGCGCTTGGCCTGACGCCGGCGCAGCGGGCCGGGCTGCCCCGCGGGCTCTGGGGCGAGACGCCGACGCTGGACCTCGCCCGGATGATCCGGGCCGAGCGGGCGGATACCCTGCCCGCGATCCAGTCGCTGCTCTATGCGCTGCTGCTGGCGGAGCTGGATCCGCCGCTCGATGCCGATGGCAGCGGGCAGCTGTTTCTGGCGCGGGTCGACAAGCTCCTGGACCTTGGCGCGCTCGACCCGGCGCTGGCGCTGCTGGAGCTGCCCGATGACCCCACGCCGGAACCCTTCCGCCGCTGGTTCGACGTGGCCCTGCTGATCGGCGAGGAGAACCGCGCCTGCGAGACGATGCGCGCAACCCCGCAGGTGGCCCCGACCTTCCCGGCGCGGATCTTCTGCCTGGCGCGCGGCGGCGACTGGAACGCCGCGGCGCTGACCCTGTCCACCGGCGAGGCGCTTGGCCATATCGACGCGGAAACCGGCACGCTGCTGGCACGGTTCCTCGACCCGGAACTGGCGGACGGGGCCGAGGATCTGCCGATGCCCGCCCGCCCCTCGCCGCTGGCCTTGCGGCTGATGGAGGCGGTGGGCCAGCCGATGTCCACCACCACCCTGCCGCTGGCCTTCGCGCAATCGGACCTGCGCTCCAACTCCGGCTGGAAGACGCGGATCGAGGCGGGCGAACGGCTGGCGCGGTCCGGCGCCATCGGCCCGAACCTGCTGCTGGGCCTTTATACCGAGCGCGGCCCCGCCGCCTCGGGCGGGGTCTGGGACCGGGTGGCGGCGGTGCAGGCGCTGGATGCGGCGCTGGCGGGCGATGATGTGGACGCCGTCGCCAAGACGCTGCGCCCGGCTTGGGAACAGATGGTGCAGGCCGAGCTGGAGGTGCCCTTCGCCGAGCTCTACGGCGAGCAGCTGGCGGCGCTGCCGCTGAAGGGCAATGACGGGCGCCTTGCCTTCCGCATCGGCCTCCTCTCCCCTGCTTATGAGACGGTCGCCGCCGCCCGCGCCCCGCAGGACGGGGTGGAGGCCTTCCTGATCGGGCTGGCCAAGGGCGATGTCACCCGCATCGTGCAGCCCGACCAGATGGGCGCCGCGATTCGCGCCAGCTTTGCGCCGGATGCCCCGCTGAGCGACCAATACGCGCCGCTGTTCGAGGGCAACCGCCTTGGCGAGGCGCTGCTGATGGCCATCGACGACGTGACCGAAGGCGCGCGCGGCGATCTGCGCCGCGTCACCTCGGGCCTCGCCGCCTTGCGCAAGGCCGGGCTGGAGACGCCTGCCCGCCGCGCCGCGCTGGAGCTGATGCTGCTGGAGCGGCGGGGGTGATGGCGCACCCCTCTGCCGCCCGGCCGATGGAGATGTGGATCTCGGCCTTCCTGCAGGCGCAGGCGGCCGAGCATGACGCCGCGATCAACACGCGGCTGGCCTATGGCCGCGACCTCAAGGACTTCGCCGCCTTCCTCGCGCATCGCGGCCTGCACTTCGCCGCCGCCCCGCGCGAGGCGGTAGAGGATTACCTCGTGCGCTGCGAGGCAGAGGGCCTGTCCAAGGCCACCCGCGCCCGCCGCCTCGCCTCGATCCGCCAGATGTACCGCTTCGCGCATGAGGAAGGCTGGCGCGAGGACAATCCCGCCATCCGCCTCTCCGGCCCCGGCAAGGACCGGCGGCTCCCTGCCACGCTGACCCAGTCCGAGGTCGGCGCCCTGCTGACCGCCGCGCGCGAGACCGGCAAGACGCCCGAGGACCGGCTGCGCGCCACCTGCCTGATGGAACTGCTCTACGCGACGGGCATGCGGGTGACGGAACTGGTCACGCTGCCGGTGTCGGCCGCACGCGGCGACCCCAGGATGCTGCTCGTGCGCGGCAAGGGCGGCAAGGAACGACTGGTGCCGCTGTCGGGCCCCGCGCGGACCGCGCTGGCCGACTGGCTCAAGGCCCGCGATGCGGCCGAAGAGGCGGCGCGGCTGGCCAAACGCATCCCGCCCTCGCGCCACCTGTTCCCGGCGGGCGGCAAGGACGGCCACCTGACCCGGCAAGGCTTCTTCACGCTGCTGAAGGACATCGCCCTGGGCGCCGGCCTCGATCCCGCCCGCGTCACCCCCCACGTCCTGCGCCACGCCTTCGCCACGCATCTGCTGGAAGGCGGCGCCGACCTGCGCGCGATCCAGCTGATGCTCGGCCATGCCGACCTCGCCACCACCGAGATCTACACCCATGTGCTCGACGAACGGCTGACCGCGCTGGTCATGGACCACCACCCGCTGGCCAGGCGCTGAGCCTCGCTTGCAGCTTCTTGCTGGCAAAAATATCCTCGGGGGTGAATTTGCGCGCAGCGCAAAGAGGGGGCAGAAGGCCCCCTCCCTTGCCTCAGAAGTGGATCGCGCGGCCGTAGGCGTCCAGCACCGATTCGTGCATCATCTCGCTCAGCGTCGGGTGCGGGAACACCGTCTGCATCAGCTCGGCCTCGGTTGTCTCCAGCGTCCGGCCGATCACATAGCCCTGGATCAGCTCGGTCACTTCCGCCCCGACCATATGCGCCCCCAGCAGCTCGCCGGTCTTCGCGTCGAAGATGGTCTTGACCAGCCCCTCCGCCTCGCCAAGCGCAATCGCCTTGCCATTGCCGATGAAGGGGAAGCGGCCAACGCGGATGTCCAGCCCCGCCTCTTTCGCCTTGGCCTCGGTCATCCCGACGCTGGCGATCTGCGGGTGGCAATAGGTGCAGCCGGCAATCGAGCCGGGCTTGATGGGATGCGGATGCCCGCCGCCGATCAGCTCGGCCACCATCACGCCCTCATGGCTGGCCTTATGCGCGAGCCACGGCGCGCCGGCGATGTCGCCGATGGCATAGAGCCCGTCGACGCCGGTGCGGCAGAATTCATCCGTCACCACATGGCTGCGGTCGATCTTCACGCCAAGCGCCTCCAGCCCCAGCCCCTCGACATTGCCGACGATGCCGACGGCCGAGATCACCGTGTCGAACTCCATCGTCTCGGTCTTGCCGGCGCTTTCCAGATGGGCGACGACGCCCTTGCCCGGGGTGCGGTCCAGCTTCTTGACCGTGGTCTTTTCCAGGATCTTCATGCCCTGCTTCACGAACTGCTTCTTCGCAAAACCGGCAATCTCGGCATCCTCGACCGGCAGCACCCGGTCCATCACCTCGACCACGGTGGTGTCGGCGCCAAGCGTGTTGAAGAAGCTGGCGAACTCGATGCCGATGGCGCCGGATCCGATCACCAGCAGCTTCTTCGGCATCCGGCTTGCCACCAGCGCATCGCGGTAGCCCCAGACCAGGTCGCCATCCGGCTCCAGCCCCGGCAACTCACGGCCCCGCGCGCCGGTCGCCAGCACGATGGCTTTGGCTGCCAGATCCTCGGTTCCCTTGTCGGTCTTGACGCTGACCTTCCCCTTGGCCGGGATCGTCGCCGTGCCCATGAACACGGTGATCTTGTTCTTCTTCATCAGGTGGGCGATGCCCGAGGACAGCTGTTTCGCCACCCCGCGCGAGCGTTTCACCACCTCGCCAAGGTCGAACGAGATCCCCTCGGCCTTCAGCCCGAATTCCTTGGCGCGGTGCATCAGGTGGAACACCTCGGCCGAGCGCAGCAGCGCCTTGGTTGGGATGCAGCCCCAGTTCAGGCAGATGCCGCCGAGGCTCTCGCGCTCGACGATGGCGACCTTCAGCCCCAGCTGCGCGCCGCGGATCGCGGCCACATAGCCGCCCGGCCCGGCGCCGATCACGATCATGTCGAATGTCTGGGCTGCCATGTCTTGCTCCTGCTGCGAAGATAGTTTGGCCTTAAACTATTTGCCGTCGCGGTTCAACGCTAGTGCATGTGCGGCTTATGCGCCACCCGCGGCCTGCACCTCGCGCAGCGCCGCACCATACCCGCCCTCGGCGATGAAGGTCGCCTCCGCCTCGGTCGTCTCGCGCCCGAGCGCCGCGTTGCGATAGGGGAAGCGGCCGAAGCGTTCGATCACCAGCGCATGGGCGCGGGCGTGCTGCAGGGTGCTGGCGCCGGTCTCCGGCATCCGCGCGGCCACCAGTGCCTGGCACTCTGTCTGATCGGCCAGCACTTCGGAATGCATGAAGGGCAGGTAGAAGAACTGCCGCAGCGGCTCGGCCACGCCGCTGTCCCACCCGGCCGCGGTGGCGATGCGGGCCGCGGCCAGTGCCTGCGCGTCGGTGGCAAAGCTGCGCGCGTCGCCGCGGAACATGTTGCGCGGGAACTGGTCGGTCAGGATCAGATAGGCGAGGCTACCCTCGGTCCCGCCCACCCAATGCTCGCGCTGCCCGGCCAGCGCCGCCTCCCAGTCCGGCAGGAAGGCGTCTCGGATCTGCGCGTCCTGCGCGGGTTCCACCGCATACCAGCCCGCCGGGCCGATGCCGGCCCAGTAGGCGAGGATTTCCTCTGTGCTTGCCATGTCCGCCTCCGTCCTGTTGCGCAGGGCCAGCCTGACAGAGCGGGGCGGGGATGGCCAGAGCCGGGGCCCCGGTGCCCAGGGTCAGCCCCGCTCCGGCTCGCCGGTCGGGCGCTCGGGGTCGAAGCCCGGGTCGGAGGTGAGGTCGGGCTCGGGCGCACCCGACTCGGCGGCGATCTCGGCGGCAGCCTCCGCCTCCCCGCCCGGATCGGGGTTCTGCGGGCCGCCCTCTTGCGCGGCGCCAAGCGCGGCTTCCACCGCCAGCGACGAGGCGGTGGGCGACAGCGCGGCAAAGGCGCCGGTCTGGTCCGAGGCCAGCGCCGGGCGGCGGGTCATCCGGTAGCCGGCATAGGCCGCCAGCAGAACCATCAGCGACGCGATGTACAAGAAGAACCCGGACGGCCCCATCTGCGCCATGATCCAGCCGGTCAGCAGCGGGCCGCCGATGGCGCCAAGCCCGTTGATGAACAGCAGGCCCGCCGAGGCCGCCGCCATGTCGGAATTGTCCAGAAAGTCGTTGGTATAGGCCACCAGCAGCGAATAGAGCGGGTTGGACACGCCCCCCGCCACCATCGCCACCATCAGCAGCACGCTGAACGGCACGTCGACCAGCACCGGCACGATCATCACCGCCGCCGCCACCAGCGTCATCGCCACGATCAGCTTGCGCCGGTCCATCCGGTCCGAGGCCCAGCCGATCGGATATTGCAGCACCAGCCCGCCCAGATAGATCGCCGCGATGAACAGCGAGATCTGCGGCACCGTCATCCCCGCCTGCGTGCCGAAGACGGAAGCCATCCCCCAGAGCGCCGCGAAGATGCCGCCCACCAGGAACATGCCGACGCAGCCAAGCGGCGAAGCGTCATAGAGCCGGCGGAAGCTCAGCGGCTTGGTGGATTCAAAGGCCGGGGCCTGCCCCGCGGTCAGCAGGATCGGGGTGAAGGCCAGCGACACCAGCACCGAGGGGATCACGAACAGGATGAACCCTGACGGATCGCCAAAGGCCATCAGCCCCTGCGCCGCGATGATGCCGATCATCTGCACGATCATGTAGGCCGACAGCGCCTGCCCGCGGTTTTCATTGGTCGATGCGTTGTTCAGCCAGCTTTCCGCAGTGATGTAGACGCCCGAGAAGCTGAACCCGATCACCACGCGCATCAGCGTCCAGGCGATCCAGTCGGGGGCGACGGCATACATCACCAGCACCGCCGAGATCAGCGAGCCGAGCGCCGCGAACACCCGCACATGGCCGACGCGGCGGATCAGTTCCGGCGTCATCCGGCTGCCGAACAGGAAGCCGGCGAAATAGGCCGACATCACCACCGACATCTGCAGGGTCGAGAATCCCTCGATGCCGCCGCGGATGCCCAGAAGCGTGCCCTGCATGCCGTTGCCCAGCATGAACAGCATCACGCCAAGTAGCAGAGCCCATGAATTTCGCAGAACCTCGAACATCGTCAGCCTCTGGCAAGAAGGCCCCCAGAGCTACGCGAGGGCGGGGTGAAAAGCAAACGCAGTGGCGGCGGGGTTACGCGCCGTCGGGCGGGCCGGGGATCAGCAGCGAGGCATCGCCATATGAGAAGAAGCGGTAGCCGCTGTTTGTGGCGTGCTCGTAAATGTGGCGGATGCGGTCCTGGCCCATCAGGGCAGAGACCAGCATCAGCAGCGTCGATTTCGGCAGGTGGAAATTGGTCATCAGCGCATCGGTCACCCGGAACCGGTAGCCCGGATAGATGAAGATGTCGGTGCTGCCCTGCCAGGGGTGCAGCAGGCCCTGCGCATCCGCGGCGCTTTCGATCAGCCGCAGCGCGGTGGTGCCGACGGGGATCACCCGCCCGCCGGCGGCGCGGGTCGCGTTGATCGCAGCGGCGGCGGCGGGTGTGACCTCGCCCCATTCGGCATGCATCCTGTGCGTCGCCACATCGTCTACCTTCACCGGCAGGAAGGTGCCCGCGCCGACATGCAGGGTGACCTCCGTGAACTCCACCCCGCGCGCCCGCAGCGCCTGAAGCAGTGGCGCATCGAAATGCAGGCTGGCGGTGGGCGCGGCGACGGCGCCGGAATGGCGGGCAAAGACCGGCTGGTAATCGTCGCGGTCCTGCGCGTCGGGGGCGCGCAGGGCGGCGATGTAGGGCGGCAGCGGCATGTCGCCCGCCTCGGCCAGCGCGGCGTCGAAATCCGGGCCGGTGCAGTTGAAGGCCAGGGTCAAGCGGCCCTCGGCGATGCCCGTGACCTCGGCGGCCAGCGCGTCCGAGAAGCGGATGGTCTCGCCCGGCTTCAGCTTGCGCAGCGGTTTGGCCAGCGCCGACCAACCGCCGGTGGCGAGCGGCTCCAGCAGCGTCACCTCGATCTTCGCCACGCCCTCGCCCTGCGCGCCGGGCCGCGTGCGGGTGCCGTTCAGCCGCGCCGGAATCACCTTGGTGTTGTTCAGCACCAGCCGGTCACCGGGGCGCAGGATGTCCGGCAGGTCCGCCACGATGCGATCCTCGATGCCATCCCCCTGCGCCAGCAGCAGCCGCGCCGAAGACCGCGGCTTGGCGGGCCGGGTGGCGATCAGCGCCTCGGGGAGGTGAAAGTCGAAATCCGATAGCTTCACGAATTCATCCTTACTGCGTGACCCGGGGCGGATCGCTGCGGAAGATCTCGCGGAAGATCCCCGGCGTCAGGATCGACAGCGGGTTGACCGACACCGCCGGCGCCTTCGCGGTACCCGAGATGGTGTAGTTGAACCCGAACAGCCCCTCACCCCGGCGCGAGACGATCTGGCCCAGGGCATTGACCATGTAAAGCGGCGACACCACCCCCCGCAGCTCCATCCGTCCCGATTTCAGCCCGTAGGCCCCCGACATCGACACGCCAAGCGAGGCGCCCATGGCGGCGCTTTCCAGAATCTCCACCCGGTCAGGCGACAGGGTGAAGCGGCCATCGACGGTGTTGAACAGCAGCCCCTCGCCGCCCATCTGCTCCAGCAGGCCGATCACGCTGACGGCGCTGAGAAGCTCGGCCAACACCGGCGCGTCCTGCACGCGCAGGTCGCGCACGGCCAGGGAGCCGTCGTAGTTGCCCTTGCCGGTGCCCCGCGGGGTCAGCACCAGATCCATCACCCCGCCCCGGGCGCGCGAGAAGATGCCGGTGGCGCGGAACACCGCGCCGGCGTCCTGCGATTGCAGCCGCACCCCGGTGCGGCCCGAGCCGCGGGTGGGGGCGACGGTGCCCGACACCTCGGCCGCGCCATTGACCAGCCCGGTGAAGCGGCCCGAGAAGCCGCCCTGGCTGGAGAACTCGCCGCGCAGCCGCTGCAGCGACAGGGTTTCCGACACGGTCAGCCGGTCCAGCGCCACCTGGATCGGCGCGCTGTCGCCGCCGCCCCCGCCCCCGCCGCCGGTGCCGAACTCCGCCCGGCGCAGGTCGGCGCTGCCGCCTGTCACCACCACGGCAGGCGCACGGCCCGCGCCGCGTCCGCGCAACTCTACCCCGCCGTCGAACCAGCCGCCGACCTGCACCTGCGGCAGCCGCACCGCCTCCAGCGCGCCGCCCGCCTGCAGCGCGACCGAACCGCTGGCCGACAGCCCCGCCGCCTCGATCCGCAACGCCTCGACCGCGGGCGGGCTGCCAAGCCGGCCCGACACATCCAGCGAGCCCGTTTGTGCCGCGCCCTTCGCCCAGCCAATCTGGGGGATCGCCAGCGCCACGCGGTTCAGGTCCGACCGCAGGCGGAAGGCGGGCGGCGTGTCCTTCGCAAGGTCTATGGTGATATCCCCGATGCCCTCGCCCCGCACCATGCCCTCCGGCAAGGCGATGCCGAAGGTCTTCAGGAACCGCGGCGACAGCTCTACCGTGCCCTCCAGCTTTGAGCGTCCCGCGTGCTCGGGGCCGAACTCCTGCCGCCAGGCCATGCGGAACGGTACGCCCGAAATCGTGCCCGGCCCCGACAGCGTCATCCCCTGCGGCGTCGCCCGCAGGTCGAGCCCCTCGGACAGCACCTCGCGCCCCGGCACCACCTTGTCCGACCGCACCCCCGTCAGCCGGGCGGTCACGTCATAGGCCACATCCTCGGGCCGCACCCGGGGCGCGAGCGTCAGCTTCAGCTTGGCCTCGGCCTCGGCCCGCCCCTCGGCAATGTCGATGCCGCGCCCGGCCTTCTGCATGATCCGGAACGGCGGCTCGTCCAGCAGCGACAGCGCCGCGCTGATGGTGGAGGAGGTGCGCAGCACGATCTCCACCGGCGCTGGCTTTTGCTCGATATCGGGCACGGTCATCACCGAGCCTGCCATGTCCACCGGCTCGCCATTGGGCGCGACGACATGGCCGCGGTCCACCACCAGCGTATGCGCGTTATCCGCGATGGTGGCATAGCCGCTGCCATCCTGCACCGGCGGCAGGGTCTTGAGCACCCGCACCTCGGCGCCGCGGAAGGCATAGGACAGCGACATCCGCGGCTCGGTCCCGGGCTTCAGGCGCACGGCGGCGCGCACATCGAACAGCTCGCCCGTGGTCACGTTCTCGGCGATCCAGCGGCGCGTTCCGGGCACCAGCGTCACCGGCCACAGCGCGATCAGCCGGTCATGCGCTACCGCGTCCAGCGCCACGTCCAGCGCCATCTCCCAGCCCGCGGCATCGGCGCTGGCGGTGCCCTCGGCGGCGATGCGGCGCCCGCCCTCATCCACCAGCACGAACTGCCCGATGCTCAGCTGGAACGGGTCCAACGTCAGCTTCAGGTCCATCGCGCCGCTTTGAAAGGCGATCGGGGTCTCGAACAGCCCCAAGGGATCGGCGCGCAGGTCCGACAGCGCCACCTGCGCCACAAGGCCGGTCGGAAAGCCGCTCTCCATCCCCTGCAACCAGGCGCGGGCGGTGCCGCGCATCCGCAGCGCCGCGCTCTCCACCGTCATGTCGCGGAACTCGATCACCGCCTCATCGGGATCATAGCCGAAATAGAGCTTGGCCCCTTCGAACGCGACCGGGCGGATACCCTCCACCGGGCGCAGCGCCCCGGCGCCAATCTCCAGCGTGCCATCCATCTGGCCGACGCGCCCCTCGGCATCGACGCCGGAGCGGAAGGCGCCCGAGATCGGAGCATCCAGCACCGCAAGCCAGGCCAGCGCCGGCGCCTGCGCGGCCAGATCGGCGGCGGGAACGCGGGTGACGGTGGCGCCGAAACTCGCCTCGGGCCCGGTCTTGGCGCTGGTCAGCGACAGCTGCGCCGAGGCCGGCTCCCCGCCCTCCCCCGCCACCTCGAAGGACAGGCCAATGGCAAGCTCGGCGATGTCCTGCGTCAGGCTCAGCCGCCCGTTCGACACGATCCAGCGCCGCCCCGCGCGCTGATCGTCCAGCACGATGCCAAGGCCATCCGCCTCGATCCGCGCGATCCCGGCCAGCACCGGCAGCGCGAAGACCTCCTCCAGCGCCTCCAGCCCCTCGGGCAAGGATCCGATATGCCGCGCCCCCGCCGCCGCGCCCTGCATGAAGGCCAGGTCCAGCGCCCCGTCCGGCGTGCGCCGCAGCGACACCTGCGCGCCCGAGATACGCAGGCTGCGCGGCTCCAGCCGTCCGCGCAGCAGGGGCTTTGGCCAGAAGCTGGCGCGCAGTTCCGGCAGCAGCGCGACCGGCGCGCCGCCCGACCGGATTTCCACCCCGCGCAGCCGCACCCGCGGCACGAAACGCTCATCCACCAGCAGCTCCACCGCGCCCAGCTTCAACGTTCCGGCGGGCGAGCCCTGCGGCGAAGACACGGCAAGGTTGATCCGCGCCTCGATCCGCTCCACCGCCCAGGCCGGCAGCAGAATCGGCCGCCCGGTCAACGCCATCACCCCAAAGCCCGAGGCGGCCACGATCAGCGCCAGGCTCAGCAGCAGCCACAGCCCGAGGCGGCCCCGGCGGCGGCGGCGCGGCTCCGGCGGCAGTGCAGCCGTCTGCCGGCCCGCCTCCCCGTCCCGCCGCTCATCCTCGCCCGCTGTCATCCCGCCCTGTCCGCCTTGGCCATAGCCTTCGAACGCGTAAACCCCGCGCCCCGGTCCGCTTGCCCTTTATCTTTGCCCCGCCTGCATTAAAACCCGAAGTCGAACCGACACGCAAAGGATCACGGCGAGATGATCGATACCGTCCAGATCGAGCCCGGCACCCCGGCCCCCGATTTCACCCTGCCCCGCGATGGCGGCGAGACCGTCACCCTGTCGGCCCTGCGGCCGCACAAGGTGGTGCTCTACTTCTACCCCAAGGACGACACCCCCGGCTGCACCACCGAGGCGCTGGATTTCTCGCGCCTGCAACAGGAGTTCGCGGCGGCAGGGACCGTGGTGATCGGTCTCTCCAAGGACAGCGTCAAGGCGCATGACAAGTTCTGCGCCAAGCATGGGCTGGGGGTCATCCTCGTCTCCGACGAGGGCTCGGATACCTCCGAGCGCTACGGGGTCTGGGCCGAGAAGAACATGTACGGCAAGACCTATATGGGCATCGAGCGCACCACTGTCCTGATCGACGGCGCGGGGAATATCGCCCGCATCTGGCGCAAGGTGAAGGTGCCGGGCCATGCCGCCGAGGTGCTGGACGCGGCCCGCGCGCTGTGAGCGCGCAAGATGCGAAGGTTGGCGCTGTCAGCGCCCAGACCCTGACCGAAATGGCGGCGGAGGTCCTCTCCACCGCCGATGGCCGCGCCAAGACCGCGCTCAGCCATGCCCATGCCGCGCGCTGGTTCGCCGCCCGCGCCGCCGGCACCCCGATCCCGGTCGGCACCGCCAGCCCGCCGCAGCGCCCGGCACGGCCGGAGAAGCCCGACCTGCTGCCGCCCCGCGACGTCCCCCGGCGCCGCCCCGGCAGCCCGGAGGGCCGCATCGCCCTCCTCCACGCCGTCGCGCATATCGAGCTGAACGCGGTGGACCTGCACTGGGACATCATCGCCCGCTTCGGCCACCACCCGATGCCGCCGGGCTTCTACGATGACTGGGTGAAGGCGGCGGATGAGGAATCGAAGCACTTCAACCTGCTCTGCGACCGGCTCGAGGCGATGGGCAGCTTCTACGGCGCCCTGCCCGCCCATGCCGGCATGTGGCAAGCGGCCGAAGATACCGCCGAGGACCTGCAGGGCCGCCTCGCCGTGGTGCCGATGGTGCTGGAAGCGCGCGGCCTCGACGTGACCCCCGGCATGATCGACATCTTCACCAGGGCCGGCGACACGGACACCGTCGCCGCCCTCCAGGTGATCTATGCCGAAGAGGTCGGCCATGTCGCCTATGGCTCGAAATGGTTCAACTGGCTCTGCGGCCGCGAGGGCAGCGATCCCAAGGACGTCTTCCACAGCCTCGTGCGCCACTACTTCCACGGCACCCTCAAACCGCCCTTCAACGCGGAAAAGCGCGCCGAGGCGGGCCTACCGCCCGACTTCTACTGGCCGCTAACCAAGGACGCGGACTGAGGGGCGGATGGCGCCCTCTTTCCCCTCTTCTTTGCCTAAATATCCTCGGGGGGCCGCGGGGGGCAGAAGGCCCCCCGGCCTCGCCCCACGCCCCTCTTCAACCGAATACTCATACGTTTCGGCGGCATTCCGCCCAAGACCGGCTGAAACCTGCGACAATCCCGCCACGCCCGCGCAAAAAGATTGCCCTGCCGCCTCCCCGGTTGCTAAGCCCCGTCTCGGATGAGGGCAATTAAGGACCAGGGCGCGTGCCGAAACGGATACTGCACCGAGTCAACACGGCGCTTGGGCGCCACCTGCCGGAACAACGCCTGTTCCTGCGCTCCGATACCGAAACAAGGTTCATCCGGCTGCGGCCGCTGACCCAGGCGCTGGTCCTGTCCTCGGGCGGGCTGGTGCTCGCCTGGACGATCATCGCCACCGCGATCCTGCTGATGGATTCGATCGGCTCGGGCAGCGCCCGCGATCAGGCCGCCCGCAAGCAGTCGGTCTATGAAACCCGGCTCGACACCATTGCCCGCGAACGCGATGCCCGTGCCGAGGAAGCCCTGGCCGCGCAGGAACGCTTCGCCGTCGCCCTGCAGCAGGTCTCGACCATGCAATCGGCGCTGCTGGCCTCGGAAGAGCGGCGGCGCGAACTTGAAACCGGCATCGACGTGATCCAGTCCACCCTGCGCCGCACCATGGGCGAGCGTGACGCCGCCCGCACCGAGGCCGAGGTGGCGACCGCAGCCCTGGCCGGCGAGGCCGAGGCGACCGGCCTTGCCCGCACCGGCGACCTGGTGGCGACGCTCGACATCCTCTCGGACACGCTTGGCCAGACCGCGGCCGAACGCGACGCAAAGATCGCCGAGGCCGAGGCCAGCCGCGCCGAGACCGAAACCATCGCCTATGAAAAACGGCTGATGGAAGAGCGCAACGACGAGATCTTCGACGCGCTCGAAGATGCGATCACCATCTCGATGGACCCGCTCGACAAGGTGTTCAAGTCCGCCGGCCTCAACCCCGACGACCTGATCAGCCAGGTGCAAAGCGGCTATTCCGGCCAGGGCGGGCCGTGGACGCCGATTGCCATGTCGGCCAAGAACGATCCCACCGCCAGCATCGATGAGGCCCGCGCCGCAAGGCTGCTGGAAGGCTTCGACCGGCTCAACGTCTACCGCATCGCCGCCGAGCGTGTGCCGCTGGCGATGCCGCTGCAATCGGCCTTCCGCTTCACCTCGCCCTTCGGCACCCGCTGGGGCCGGCTCCATGCCGGCATCGACCTCGCCGGCGCCTATGGCTCGCCGATCTACGCCACCGCCGACGGCGTCGTGACCCATGCCGGCTGGATGTCGGGCTATGGCCGGCTCGTCACCGTCAAGCACCAGTTCGGCATCGAGACCCGCTATGGCCATATGGCCCAAATCCGCGTGAATGTCGGGGATAGGGTCTCGCGCGGGGACCGGATCGGTGATATGGGCAATTCCGGACGCTCCACCGGCACCCATCTGCACTACGAGGTGCGCACCGGGGGCTCACCAGTCAATCCCATGACGTTCATCAAGGCGGGAAGAGATGTTTTCTAAAAGCAGGATCAACGAACCCGGTCCCAAGACTGCCGGGACCGAGACCGACAAGCCCAAGGCCCCGGAAACCGCGTTGGCCCGGACCTCTTCGGACTACACTCCGCCCAGTACACCCAAGGTGAAGCCGGCCACCTCGGTGCTGTCTTCCGACCTTCTGATCACCGGCAATATCAAGACCAGCGGCGACATCCAGATCGAAGGCACGGTCGAGGGCGATATCCGCGCGCATCTGCTGACCGTGGGCGAAAGCGCCACCATCCGCGGCGAGATCGTGGCCGATGACATCGTCGTCAACGGCCGCGTCGTCGGCCGGGTGCGCGGCCTGAAAGTGCGGCTGACCTCCTCGGCGCGGGTCGAGGGCGACATCATCCACAAGACCATCGCCATCGAAAGCGGTGCGCATTTCGAAGGCTCGGTGCAGCGGCAGGACGATCCGCTCGCCAATGGCGTGACCCCGAAACTGGCCCCTCCGGCGGCGCAGGAATAATCGGGCGGGCCTTCGGGCCGCAGCCGACGCAATCAAGGGCGGTGCCGATGGCGCCGCCCTTTGGCTTTGATCCGTGCCGCCTGCGCGGTCCTCCTCACTCCCCCAGCAGCCGCCGATACATGTGCCACGTCGCGTGCCCGAGCACCGGCAGCACCACGAAGAGGCCGAGGAACATCGGCACCATCGCCGCGAACAGCAGCGCCGCGATCACCGCGCCCCAGACCGCCATCACCGCCGCATTCGCGCTCACCGCCTGCACGCTTCGGATCATCGCCGAGACGAAATCCACCTCGCGGTCGAGCAGCATCGGCAGCCCGCCCGCCGTCACCGAAAACAGCACCGTCGCAAACCCCGCGCCGACCGCGCTGCCCACAGCCAGCATCACCAGCCCGTTGCCCGTCCACAGCACCTCGAAGGACGAGGACACATTGGTCATCGCCGACAGCCCCATGAACAGCGCGAAGATGGTATGCGCCACGAACACCCAAAACATGAACATCAGCAAGATCAGCATCGCCATCGACGGCACCTGCCGCTGGCGCTGCGCGAACACCACCCCCAGCACACCGCGCCAGTCCAGCGCCTGCCCCGCCTCCAGCCGCCGGCTCACCTCGTAAAGCCCGGTCGCGGCGAAGGGCGCCAGCAGCGGGAAGCCCACGAAGACCGGCATCAGCCACCACTCCGCCCCCGCCGCGGCATAGACCTGCCAGATCACCACGCCGCCCATCACATAGACCGCAGAAAAGAACAGCCCATAGAGCGGCGCGCGCAGAAAATCCCGCCACCCCGCCGCCAGCACCGCGCCGATATCGGCCAGCGCTACCCGCTGCACCTCTGGCAAGGGCGAGGCCACCGCCCCTGCCGCCGTTCCCGCGTCACCCTCGATCATCCTACGAACCTCCCCCTCGGTTTGGCCAAGGCTACGCATGCCGCCCGATTCCCCGCAAGCGCGCCGCCCCCTCCTTTGCCTTTTCCAAATATCCTCGGGGGGCCGCGGGGGGCAGAAGGCCCCCCGCTTCTTCGCTTCACGGCGGGGCAGAAGGTCCCCCGCGTCTTCGATCGGAACGGGGCAGAAGGCCCCCCGCTCCTTCGCCCCACGGCGGGCTGACGGCCCCTCGGATGGCCCTCCCCCCGCGCGCGGGCCGTGGACACCCCCCGCGCAAGGGCCTAACGATACCCCATGACCCGCGCCCGCTTCCTTGACCGGACCACCCCGCCCCATATCGCCACCTTGGTCCTGCTCTCGGGCCTCGGCGCGCTGAGCATGAACATGTTCCTGCCCTCGCTGCCCGGAATGGCCCGCGATTTCGGGGTGCACTACAGCGTCATGCAGCTGTCGGTCTCGGCCTATCTGGCGGTGTCGGCGGTGGTGCAGCTGCTGATCGGCCCGCTGTCGGACCGCTATGGCCGCCGCCCGGTGATTCTGGCGGCGCTGACCATCTTCGTGCTGGCGACGCTTGGCACGCTGCTGGCGCCCACGGCCGGCGTGTTCCTCGGGTTCCGGATGATGCAGGCCTCGGTCGTCACCGGCCTCGTGCTCAGCCGTGCGGTGGTGCGCGACATGGTGCCGGGGCCGCAGGCCGCCTCGATGATCGGCTATGTCACCATGGGCATGTCGCTGGCGCCGATGCTGGGGCCGATTGCCGGGGGCGCGCTGGACGAGGTGTTCGGCTGGCGCGCGACCTTCATCACGCTTGGCGCCTGCGGGTTGCTGGTGCTGGCGCTGATCTGGGCTGACCTCGGCGAGACCGGCCGGCGCGGCACCGGCAGCTTTGCCGATCAGGCGCGCCATTACCCCGAGCTGCTGACCTCGCGCCGGTTCTGGGGCTATGCGCTGGCGGCCACCACCTCCTCGGGCGCGTTCTTCGCCTATATCGGGGGGGCGCCCTTTGTCGGGGCCGAGGTGTTCGGTCTCAGCCCCGCCGCCGTCGGCTATTGCTTCGCCGCCCCTGCCATCGGCTACGCGCTCGGGAACTTCCTGTCGGGCCGCTATTCGGTGCGGCTGGGGATAGAGCGGATGGTGCTGGCCGGCGCCATTGTCTCGACCCTGCCGCTGGCGGCGGCGCTGGTGCTGCATCTGGCCGGGCTCAGCCATCCGCTGACCTTCTTCCCCTTCGTGGGCCTCATGGCGCTTGGCAATGGCTTGCTGCTGCCCAATGCCAATGCCGGGATGATGTCGGTGCGGCCAGAGCTTGCCGGCACCGCCTCGGGCCTCGGCGGCACCATGACCATCGGCGGCGGCGCGGCCCTCGCGGCGCTGGCCGGCGCGCTGCTGAGCGTCGAGAGCGGCGCAACCCCGCTGCTGATGCTGATGCTGGTCTCCTCGGCCGCGTCGATGCCCTCGATCCTGTGGGTGATGCGCCGGCGCAAGTCGCTGGGGATCTGATCCTCGCGCTGTCTTGCCGCTGGTCGGCAGGCTTGCCGGATCGGGTTTGCAAAGGCTATGACTCGCTTCGCAAACTCCGGGGGGACACGGAATGGCGACGCAGAAACTCTACGCGGGGCTCAAGCTCCGCGAGACGCGCGGACGGCTTGGCCTGACGCAGAAGATCTTTGCGGAACGCCTGGGCGTGTCGCTGCCCTACCTCAACCAGATGGAGAACAACCACCGCCCGGTTTCGGCCGGGGTGGTGCTGGCGCTGGCGGGCGAGTTCGGGCTCGACGTGACCGAGCTGTCGACGGGGGATGCCGAACGTTTGGTCAGCGACATGCGCGAGGCGCTGGCCGATCCGGTCTTCGCCGATGCCGCGCCGCCGCTGGCCGACCTGCGGCTGGCTGCCTCCAACGCCCCGGCGCTGGCGCGGGCGTTTCTGGAGCTGCACCGGGCCTATCGGCAGACACATGAACGGCTGGCTTCGCTGGACGATGCCTTGGGGCGCGACGACGCGGCGACGCTGACCAGCCCTTGGGAAGAGGTGCGCGACTTCTTTCACTATTGCGACAATTACCTCGATGCGGTGGACCGCGCTGCCGAGCGGTTTTCCTGCCCGGATGGCAAGCGCTTGGACCCGATGGTTCACGCAGCGGAGCTGCTGCGCAGCCGGGGCATAGAATTGCAGTTTTGCGACGTCGACGCCCTTCGCTCGCAGGCCGGTCACCGGCTGCTGATCTCCACCCGCGCCGCCACCGCCACGCAGCGCTTCCAGGTGCTGCACCAGGTCGCGCTGACCACGCAGAACGAGCTACTTGAGGCGACGCTGGACCTTGGCCGCTTCCAGTCCGAAACCTCGCGCGCCATCGCCAAGATCGGCCTCGCCAACTATTTCGCCGGTGCCGCGCTGCTGCCCTACCGCGCGTTCCTCGAGGCGGCGCAAGAGGCGCGGCATGATCTGGAGCGGCTGGCCGACCAGTTCGGCGCCTCGATCGAGCAGGTGGCGCATCGGCTTTCCACTCTGCAACGCCCCGGAGCCAAGGGCATCCCGTTCTACTTCGTCCGCGTCGATCAGGCCGGCACCATCACCAAACGCCATTCGGCAACACGTTTGCAATTTGCACGATTCGGCGGCGCCTGCCCGCTCTGGAACGTGCATCAGGCCTTCGAGACCCCCGGCCGCTTCCTGCGCCAGTTGGCCGAAACGCCCGATGGGGTGCGCTATCTCAGCCTCGCGCGCGATGTGTCCAAGCCCGGCGGGTCGTTCCACGCGCCGATCCGCCGCTATGCCATCGGGCTGGGATGTGAGGTCAGCCATGCCGCGCAGGTGGTCTATGCCGACGATCTCGACCCGTCGAACCCGCGCGCCTATCAACCCATCGGCATTTCCTGCCGGATCTGCGAGCGCAAGGACTGCCACCAGCGATCGGTGCCGCCGCTGGAACGCCGCTTGCGGGTGGACCCGGACCGGCGCGGGCTGCTGCCCTATGAGATTGCCTGACCGAGTCGACTGAAATGCAAAGGGGCCCCGGACTCAGTCCGGGGCCCCTTCAAAAGCGTGGATCAGGCCTTCGCCAGCATCCGCGCCAGATCATCCTTCAGCGCCGCGCGCTTCTTGCGCATCTCGACCTCGGCCAACTGCTCCACCGGCTCGACATTGGTTTCGGCGCGGTGAACATCGCGGTTGATCTCGTGATATTCCTCAAGGACCCGCGCGAAATGCGCGTCCGAGGCCTTCAGGGCGTGGATCTTCTCGGCTTCGCCCGGAAAATCCTCATAAACGTCATGGGGGGTGTTCGACACGGGTCTCTCCCTTGTTCCTGTGTTGTCCGGCCCTAGGCTTAACGCCCGCCGCCCGCAACCACATTGACCCGTATCAAGTTGGGGACCCGTATCAAGTCGGCGCCCCGTATCAAGTCGGCGCTATCCGCCCGCCCGGCGCCATCCCGCTGCCCGCGCCTCGGCCTCGGTGCAGAACCAGCGCTCGCCCGCGCCGGTATCGATGCGGGTGTCGGCCCAGCTTCGACTGCCCGGCACATGGTAGATCCGGCCGCGCGAGGAAATGTTGCCCTTGATCGTGCAGTCTCCGGGGGCCGCCTGCGGCGCCGCGCGCCCCGCAGCGCGGACCGCGGCCGGCCGCTCTGCCTCGCCATCCCACAGCCCGATCCCGGCCACCGCCGCGCGCTTTTCGGCATCGACATAGTCCAGCGAATACTCCCGGTAGGCAAAGGCCGCGCCGCGCGAGACCATGGCCGCCGCGACATCTCCGCCCGCGCCGGTGCAGGTGGCGACCAGCCGGCCATAGCGGTCCTGCTCGCGGCCCTTGCAGCGCAACCCGCCGCGGGACAGCGCCGCCAGCACATCGCGCGACCAAGCCCCGCAGGCCCAGGCCCGGCCACCCCGGGTGCAGCTTTGCGACAACTCCGGCGCGTCGATGCCATAGAGCCGGATCTTGACGCCATCCACCTCCACCGTATCGCCATCGATGATCCGCGCCGGGCCGGAAACGGTCTGCGCAACGACCGGCCCCGCAAGCAGCGCTGCCATCAAGATGGGACCAAAGAGTGAACGAATGGTTAACATGCCCCCTTCTGCCAGCCGGACCCCCGCAGGGCAAGCGCAGACGGTCCGCATGGTGAACGCACTGAAGACCCGCTTGCGCAGCCCCCCGGCATCGGGGATGGTCAGCCCGCCGCGCCTGACGCGCGCGCCCGAAGGCACCAGATGATCCTGCTCCAGAATGGCCCCTGCGGCCGCCCGGCCCTGTTCGACGCGCCCCGCGCCCTGATCCGCGCAGGCAGCGCGGCCGAGGTCGCGCCTGCACTGGAACAGGCCGAGGCGGCGCTGGCCGCGGGCCATTGGGTCGCGGGGATGCTGGCCTATGAGGCCGGCTTTGCGCTGGAACCGGCGCTGGCAGAGCTGCAGCACGCGGCGGGCCCGCTGGTCCATCTCGGCGTCTATGATGCGCCGCGCGATGCCACGGGCACGCTGGCCCGCGCCGAAGCCGAGGCAGCGGATACCGGCCTGACCGCGCCTGTCCCCACCCTCCCCCAGGCGGCCCATGCCAAGGCCATCGCCCGCGCGCTGGCGCTGATCCGCGCCGGCGATTGCTATCAGGTCAACCTGACCTTCCCGCTGAGCGCACGGGCGCAGGGCACCCCCCTCGGCCTCTACGCCGCGCTGTCGCGGGTGCAGCCGGTCGGGCATGGCGCGGTGGTGGCGCTGCCCGAGGCGCCGGCGCTGGTCTCTCTCTCGCCCGAGTCCTTCTTCGCCACCGATGCGGCGGGAGGAATCACGGTGCGGCCAATGAAGGGCACCCGGCCCCGCCATCCCGATCCTGCGCAGGATGCGGCCTTGGCGGCGGAGCTGCGCAGCGCCGTGAAGGACCGCGCCGAGAACCTGATGATCGTTGACCTCATGCGCAACGACCTGTCGCGGATCTGCCGGGCCGGCTCGGTGAAGGTGCCGCAGCTGTTCGCGGTCGAGAGCTTCGCCACCGTTCATCAGATGGTGTCCGAAGTGCGCGGCGCGCTGCTGCCCGGCACCGGCTTTGCGGATATCCTGCGCGCGATCTTCCCCTGCGGGTCGATCACCGGCGCGCCGAAGATCCGGGCGATGCAGATCATCCGTGAGTTGGAGCCGCATCCCCGCGGAGCCTATTGCGGGGCGATCGGCTGGGCGGGGCCGGATGGCGCCTCGGCCTTCAACGTGGCGATCCGTACGCTGACGCTGCTCCCCGGCGGCGGGGTGACGCTGAATGTGGGCGGCGGGGTGGTGGCAGACAGCACCGCGGATGGCGAATGGGAGGAGGCGCTGTGGAAAGCCCGTTTCGCGCGAGTGACCTGACGCCGGACCTGCGCCTGATCGAGACGCTGGGGTGGGACGGGCAACGCTTCGTGCGGCTGGAGCGGCATCTTGACCGCCTCGCCCGCAGCGCCGCCCGGCTTGGCTTCGCGCATGACCCCGAGCGCATTGCCGAAGCCCTCTCCACCATCACCGGCCCCGCCCCCCTCCGGGTGCGGCTGACGCTGGCACAGGACGGCCGCGCCGAAGTCACCCATGGCCCTCTCGCGCCGAACCCTGCGCTCTGGCGGGTTGCCCTCGCAGAAACCCGGCTGGACGCGGGCGACCCGTGGCTGAGCATCAAGACCACCCGCCGCCAGCTCTATGACCGGGACCGCGCCGCGCTACCCGCTGATACCCACGAATGGCTTTACGCCAACCAGCAGGGCGAGCTCTGCGAGGGCACCATCACCAGCCTCTTCTTCGACCTCGGCAGCGGCCTCTGCACCCCGCCCCAAGCTTGCGGCCTGCTCCCAGGCTGCCTGCGCGCGGAGCTGTTGGAGACGAGCGCGGCGCGCGAGGCTGTGCTGACGCTGGCCGACCTGCCGCGCGCAAAACTCTGGATGGGCAATTCCCTGCGCGGGCTGATCCCGGCGCGCCTTTAACGCTGCGCCACCTGCCAGGCCGGGCTCTGCCACGGCACCGCATTCGACGGGGCCAGCATCCCCTTGCCCAGGATATGGTCCGCCGCCTTCTCGCCGGTCATGATCGAGGGCGCGTTGAGGTTGCCATTGGTGATCTGCGGGAAGATCGAGCTGTCAGCCACCCGCAGCCCCTCCACCCCGATCACCCGGCACTCGGGATCGACCACCGCCATCTTGTCGCTCGCCGCCCCGATCCGCGCCGTGCCGCAGGGGTGATAGGCGCTTTCGGCATGTTCACGGATGAAGCCGTCGATCTGCTCATCCGTCTCCACGCCCGCGCCCGGCTGGATCTCATGCTTGACGTAGGGCGCGAAGGCCGCCTGCGCGAAGATCTCGCGGGTCAGGCGCACGCAGCGGCGGAACTCTTCCCAATCCTCGGGCTGGCTCATGTAGTTGAAGCGGATCACCGGCGCCGCGCGCGGATCGGCCGAGCGCAGGGTGACCGCGCCGCGGGACCGCGAGCGCATCGGGCCGACATGCACCTGAAAACCGTGCCCCTCGGCCGCGACCTTGCCATCGTAGCGCACGGCGATGGGCAGGAAGTGGTACTGGATGTCGGGATACTCCACCCCCGGCGCGGACCGGATGAAGGCGCAGCTTTCGAACTGGTTCGAGGCGCCAAGGCCCCGCCCGGTGAACAGCCACTGCGCGCCAATTCCGGCCTTTCCCAGCAGGTTCCAGTATTTGTAAAGCGTGACAGGCAGTTTCGAGGCGAACTGCATGTAGACCTCCAGATGGTCCTGCAGGTTCGCGCCCACCCCCGGCCGGTCGGCGACCAAGTCGATCCCATGCTCCGCCAGATGCGCCGCAGGGCCGATGCCCGACAGCATCAGCAGCTTCGGCGTGTTGATCGACGAGGCCGACAGGATCACCTCGGCCTTCGCGGTGATCACCTCGGTCTTGCCGCCGCGTTCGACCTCAACCCCCACCGCGCGGCCGTCCTTGATGACCACCCGCAGCGCCAGCGCCCGCACCAGCGTGCAATTGCCGGTCTTCAGCGCCGGGCGCAGATAGGCATTGGCGGCCGACCAGCGCCGGCCCTTCCAGATCGTCGCCTCCATCGGGCCGAAGCCCTCCTGCTTCTCGCCGTTATAGTCGTGGGTCAGCTCGTATCCCGCCTGCTTGCCGGCCTCGATGAAGGCGCTGAACAGCGGGTTCGACCGCGGGCCGCGGGTGATGTGCAAAGGGCCGCTGTCGCCGCGCCAGGTGGCATCGCCGCCATCCTTGCCGCCGTGCCAGGTCTCCATCCGTTTGAAATAGGGCAGGACGTCGGCATAGCCCCAGCCCTGCGCGCCCATCTCGGCCCAGGTGTCGAAGTCGCGCGAATGGCCGCGCACGAACACCATGCCGTTGATCGAGGAGGAGCCGCCGACCACCTTGCCGCGCGGCGTCGCCAGCTGCCGCCCGCCCAGATGCGGCTCGGGTTCGCTGCGCAGCCCCCAGTCATAGATGCCCATGTTCATCGGATAGCTCAGCGCGGCCGGCATCTGGATGAAGGGGCCGGCATCGGACCCGCCATGCTCGATCACCAGCACCTTGTGCCCGGCGCCGGCCAGCCGGTAGGCCACGGCCGATCCGGCCGAGCCGGAGCCCACGATCACATAATCCGCTTCCATCACTCGATCTTTCTTCTCTTCGGCGGGCAATGCCCGGCCGGAAACCGTGCCGTCAGTAAGGCGCGTCCACCGGACCCATGCCGACATAAACCGACTTCACTTGCGTATAATGCTCGATGGCCGCGCGAGAGTTCTCGCGCCCCACCCCCGATTGCTTGACCCCGCCGAACGGCGCCTCGACCGGCGTCAGGTTATAGGCGTTGATCCAGCAGGTGCCCGCCTCCAGCCCCGCCGCCATCCGGTGGCCGCGCGCGATGTCGCTGGTGAAGACGCCCGCCGCGAGGCCGAACTCGGTGGCATTGGCGCGAGTCAGCACCTCATCTTCATCGGTGAAATCCAGCACCGCCATCACCGGCCCGAAAATCTCCTCCCGTGCAATCGACATGCTGTCGGTCACATCCGCAAACACCGTCGGCTGGATGTAATAGCCTGAGTTCAGCAGCACCCGCGCGCCGCCCGTGACCAGCCGCGCGCCCTCGGCCTGCCCGGCGGCGATGTGGCCCGCGACCTTTTCCAGTTGCGCCGCGCTGACCAGCGGGCCCATCTGCGTCGCCTCCTCGCGCGGATCGCCTAGGATAATCGCCTCGGTCCGCGCCTTCAGCCGGTCTAGGAACCGCTCCTTGATCCCGCCCTGCACGAAGACGCGGGTGCCGTTGGAGCAGACCTGCCCGGCCGAGTAGAAATTGCCCAGCATCGCCGCACCGACAGCGTCTTCCAGATCGGCATCGTCGAAGATGATCAGCGGCGACTTGCCGCCAAGCTCCATCGTCACATGCCGCATGCCCTCGGCGGCGGCGGCATAGACGCGCCGGCCCGTGGGCACCGACCCGGTCAGCGAGACCTTGGCCACGCGCGGGTCGGTGATCAGCCCCGCCCCCACCGCGCCGCGGCCCTGCACGACGTTGAACAGGCCCGCCGGCAGCCCCGCCTCGATGTAGATCTCGGCCAGTTTCAGCGTGCAGAGCGGCGTGGTTTCCGACGGCTTGAACACCATCGCATTGCCGAAGGCGAGCGCGGGGGCCGATTTCCAGCAGGCAATCTGGGTGGGATAGTTCCACGCGCCGATGCCGACGCAGACCCCCAGCGGCTCGCGGATCGTGTAGACGAAATCGCCGCCAAGCGGGATCGTCTCCCCCGTCACCGTGGGGGCGAGCCCCGCGAAATATTCCAGAGCATCGGCACCAGAGCTGGCATCAGCCACCAGCGTCTCCTGGATCGGCTTGCCGGTATCGAGCGTCTCCAGCGCCGACAGCTCGGCATTGCGCTCGCGGATCAGCGCGGCGGCGCGGTGCAGGATGCGGGCGCGCTCCACCGGCTTGCGGGCCGCCCAGTCCTTCTGCGCGCGGGTGGCGGAGGCCAGCGCCGCCTCCACGATCTGCGGCGTCGCCTCATGCAGGCGCGCGATCACCTCGCCTGTGCCGGGGAAGATCACGTCGATCACCGCACCGGCGCTGTCCTCGACATAGGCGCCGTCGATGAAATGGCTGGCGGTCGGCTGGGCGATCAGGGTCATGGGTCTCTCCGGCAAATTTCAGGCTGCGGGGTCACTCGCCGCGGGGAAAGCGTTTGCTGTCTTCGAGGATGTTCAGGTCCATGTGGTTGCGCATGTACTGCTCGGACGCCTTCTTCAGCGGCTGATAGTCCCAGGGGTAATAGCCCCCCTGCCGCAGCGCCTCGTACACCACCCAGCGGCGGGCCTGGCTGGCGCGGACATCGGCGTCGAAGCGTTCCAGGTCCCAGCGGGTGGCGGCTTCGAACTTCAGCTCGGCCAGCGTCGCCGCATGGGCCGGGTCATCGGCGAGGTTGCTGAGCTCATGCGGGTCGGACTCGAGGTCGAACAGCTGGTCGGGGTCGAGCTTGCACAGGTTCAGCTTCCAGCGGCCCTTGCGCAGCGACACCAAGGGCGCGTTGCTGGCCTCGGCGGCATATTCCATCGCCACCGCCTCCGCCCGCGGGGTGCCCCCCGCCAGCGGCAGCAGGCTCTGCCCGTCGGTCCAGGGCATCACCTCCTCCATCGAGATCCCCGCCAGCTCGCACAGCGTCGGCGTCACATCGAGGGTGGAGACGGGATCGCTGACCAGCCCCGGTTCCATCCCGGGCGCGGCAATCATCAGCGGCACGCGCGAGGAGCCGTCATAGAAGTTCATCTTGAACCACAGCCCACGCTCACCCAGCATGTCGCCATGGTCCGAGACAAAGACCACGATGGCCTCTTGCCGCGTATCCTCCAGCGCCTGCAGGATCTCGCCGATCTTGTCGTCACAATAGGAGATATTGGCGAAATAGGCGCGGCGCGAGCGCTGCACCATATCGTCCGTCAGATCGTATTTGTGCCAGTCCGAGGCGTCGAAGATGCGCTTGGAATGGGCATCCTGTTCGGAATAGGGAATCAGCCCCACTTCGGGCATCAGATGCTCGCAGCCCTCGTAAAGGTCCCAGTACTTCTTGCGCGCCACATAGGGATCGTGCGGATGGGTGAAGCTGACCGTCAGCATCCAGGGCCGGTCATCGAGCCCGCGCGACAGATCATAGATCTTCGCCTTGGCCTGATGGGCGACGTCATCGTCATATTCCAGCTGGTTGGTGATCTCGGCGACCCCGGCCCCCGTGACCGAGCCCATGTTGTGATACCACCAGTCGATCCGCTCGCCCGGCTTGCGGTAATCCGGCGTCCAGCCGAAATCGGCGGGGTAGATGTCGGTGGTCAGCCGTTCCTCGAAGCCGTGCAGCTGGTCGGGGCCAACGAAATGCATCTTGCCCGACAGCGTGGTCAGGTAGCCCGCGCGGCGCAGGTGGTGGGCGAAGGTCGGGATGTCCGAGCGGAACTCGGCGGCATTGTCAAAGACCCCCGTGCGCGAGGGTAGCTGCCCCGACATGAACGCGGCCCGCGCCGGGGCACAGAGCGGCGAGGCGGTATAGGCATTGGCGAATCGCACCGAGCGCGCCGCCAGTTTCTTCAGGTTCGGCGCGTGCAGCCAGTCGGCGGGGCCATCGGGAAAGAACGTCCCGGCCAGCTGATCGACCATCAGCACGAGGATATTGGGGCGGGTCATGCGGGCATTCCTTGTGCAAGTTCGGCTTCCAGGCTGCTCATCACCAGCAGCGCCGCGGCCTGCCGGTCGGGGGCCTGCTGGCGCAGCGCCTGGCGAAGGTAGACGCCGTCGATCAGCGCCCCCAGCCCCTCGGCCACGGCCACCGCCCGCGTGCCGACCAGCGGGCGCAGGTCATGGGTCAGGTTCGAATGCAGGCGGCGGCGGTAGATCTCCAGCAGGCGCCGCGCCTCGGGCATGGTCTGCGCCAGGACGTAGAAATTCAGCCATGCCGCAATGACTTCGCGGCGGAAGTTCGTGCTGGAGAAGGACACCCGGACAATGGCGTCGATCCGCGCCCGCGGCTCATGCGCGGTGGCCAGCGCGCCCCGCACCTCGGCGCCGTAGATCGCCAGCACATGCCGCATCGCCGCCAGGAAGATCGCCTCCTTGGACCCGAAATAATGGTGGGCCAGCGCCGCCGACACGCCCGCGCGCTTGGCGATCTGCGCCACGGTCACCTCAAGGGTTCCCGCAAGCCCGATCTCCTGTATTGTCGCCTGGACGATTTCCGCCCGACGAAGTGGCTCTGCAGAGGTACGTGCCATGAAAGCCCCGGAAAACTGTTGCAATCCGATCCTAGGGGTGGATTAATTGACTCGTCAATCAAGAAACCGGGGCACACCCGAACCGACCACCATGACGCACAGGGAGCGCCAGATGAAGAAGACCGTTACCACCGCCCTCGCCGTTTCGGCCCTTGCCCTTGCAGCCGCTGGCCCGGCCGCGGCGGCAGGTTGCGATACCGTCACCCTCTCGGATGTCGGCTGGACCGATATCACCGTGACCACCTCGGCGGCCAAGCAGGTGCTGACCGCGCTTGGTTACGGCGTCGACGTCAAGGTGCTGTCGGTGCCGGTGACCTTCGCCTCGCTCGAGGCAGGCGATATCGACGTGTTCCTGGGCAACTGGATGCCGTCGCAGGAAGGGGCAATCAAACCCTACCTCGACGCAGGCACCATCGAAGTCGTCGGCACCAACCTCGAAGGCACGCAGTACAACCTTGCAGTGCCGAACTACCTGGCCGAGAAGGGCCTGAAGTCCTATGCCGATGTCGCCAAGTTCAAGGATGAGCTGGACGGCAAGATATACGGGATCGAGCCGGGCAATGAGGGCAACACCTACCTGATCAGCCTGACCGAGGCCGGCGGCCCGTTCGAGGGCTTCGACGTGGTCGAAAGCTCTGAACAGGGGATGCTGGCGCAGGTCGCGCGGTTCTACCCGGATCAGGAGGGCGTGGTGTTCCTCGGCTGGGCCCCCCATCCGATGAACGCCAACTTCGAGCTGACCTACCTGACCGGCGGCGAGGAGTTCTTCGGCGCTGCGGGCATCGTGCAGACCGTGGCGCGCAAGGGCTATGTCGAGGAATGCCCGGACGTGGCCGCGCTGCTGAAGAACATGACCTTCACGCTCGATATGGAAAACCAGATCATGGGCGATATCCTGGACGAGGGCGCAGAGCCTGACGCCGCTGTCGCCGAATGGATCAAGGCCAACCCGTCGGTTCTGGACGGCTGGCTGGCCGGCATCACCACCAAGGACGGCGCCGAGGGTCTTCCCGCCGTTAAGGCCGCGATGGGCCTCTAAGCGCGACATGACGGGGGCGGCGCTGGCCATGGGCCGCGCCGCCCTTCGCGCATATCTGCCTGATGCCGGGCCCACGGCCCCGGTTCCCAATCCGCACGCAAGGGAGATGCGCGCCCGATGGACTGGCTGACCCAGAAGATTCCCGTAGGCGCCTGGGCTAAAAGCGTCTTTGACTGGCTCAATGCCCATGGCGGCCCGCTGTTCGACGCGGTCGCCTCGGTGCTCGAGGCGGTGATCGACGGTATGTTGTTCGTGCTGCAAGGTACGCCGCCGCTGATCCTGATCGCGCTGTTCGTCGCGCTGACCTGGGTGCTGCAACGCAACTGGAAGACCTGCCTGCTGGTCGGACTCGGGTTCCTGTTCATCCTCAACCAGGATTACTGGGACGAGACGATGCAGAGCCTGACGCTGATCCTGTTCTCCTGCTTCGTGTGCATGAGTGTGGGGGTGCCCATCGGCATCGCCGCCGCCCACCGCCCGCGGCTTTATCAAAGCATGTCGCCGGTGCTGGACCTGATGCAGACGCTGCCGACCTTCGTCTACCTGATCCCGGCCATCGTGTTCTTCGGGCTTGGCATGGTGCCGGGGCTGATCGCCACCGTGGTCTTCGTGCTGCCCGCGCCGATCCGGCTGACGCATCTGGGCATCTCCTCGACCCCGCCTGCGCTGCTGGAAGCGGCGACCGCCTTTGGCGCCACGCCCACGCAGCGGCTGTGGAAGGTGGAGCTGCCTTACGCCCTGCCGCAGATCATGGCCGGCCTCACGCAGGCGATCATGCTGTCGCTGTCGATGGTGGTGATCGCGGCGATGGTTGGCGCCAACGGGCTTGGCGTGCCGGTGGTGCGGGCGCTGAACTCGGTCAACACCTCGCTGGGGTTTGAATCGGGGTTCATCATCGTGGTGGTGGCGATCATCCTCGACCGGATGCTGAAGATGGAGCGCAAGAGATGAGCGTTGCGGTCGAATTCGACAATGTTTCCATCGTGTTCGGGGACAGGCCTGATGTAGCCCTGCCGCTGATGGATGCGGGCCAGACCCGGGCCGAGGTGCAGCGCGCCAGCGGTCAGGTGCTGGGGGTCCACGACTGCTCGCTGACCGTGGCCGAGGGCGAGATCCTGGTGCTGATGGGGCTTTCCGGCTCTGGCAAGTCCACCCTCTTGCGCGCGGTAAACGGGCTGAACCCGGTCTGCCGAGGGGAGGTCCGGGTGCATGACGGCGACCGCATGGTCAGCGTCACCCATGCCGATGCGGCCACGCTGCGCCACATGCGGCTGTCGCGGGTGGCGATGGTGTTCCAGCAATTCGGCCTGCTGCCCTGGCGCAGCGTGCGGGACAATGTCGGGCTGGGGCTGGAGCTGGGGGGGATGAAGCCCGCCGAACGCCGCAAGAAGGTGGATGAGCAACTGGCGCTGGTCGGCCTGTCCGACTGGGCCGACCGCCGGGTGGGCGAGCTGTCGGGCGGGATGCAGCAGCGCGTCGGCCTCGCCCGCGCCTTCGCCACCGAAGCGCCGATCCTGCTGATGGACGAGCCGTTCTCGGCGCTGGACCCGCTGATCCGCGCCCGGCTGCAGGACGAGCTGCTGGAGCTGCAGGCCAAGCTGAAGCGCACGATCATCTTCGTTAGCCATGATCTGGATGAGGCGTTCAAGCTCGGCAACCGCATCGCGCTGATGGAGGGCGGGCGCATCGTGCAGATCGGCACCGCCCGCGACATCATCGCCAATCCGGCCGATGATTATGTGGCCGATTTCGTGGCCCATATGAACCCGCTTGGCGTGCTGACCGCCGAGGATGTGTTGGAACCCGGCGAGGCGCCGGGGGCGCCGGTGGTCGCGCTGACCCTGCCGGTGCGCGAGGTGATGGCACATCTGCGCGACCATACCGCCGTGGCGGTGGAAGGCGGCGGGCGGGTGACGCGCGAAGGCGTGATCGGGCGGCTGATCGCGGTTTAAAAGGCGCCGTCAGAGGGCAGCGCGCGTCCGCCGGGTGGGCGCAGCTACGCCAGTTCTAGGCGCTTTATGGTGCGGCCTACCTCCACCGTCGTTCTGCGCGGAACGGTTGGGAGCGCCCGCCCGGGGGGGGCGGACGGGCGCTGCCCGGCGGCGCTGAAGCGCCTTGATTCCGGGCAAGAAACGTCCTGTTAGCCCTTCGCCGCATTCGGCGCCGGCGTGACCGCCGCGCGCTTCAGCACCGCCTCGCGCCAGGTCATGTAGCTGATCGCGGCGATGATCATGCCGCCGCCCAGCATCACGAACGGGTCCACCGGCTCGCCGAACACCGCCATGCCCAGGATCGCGGCCCAGAGCAGCTGCAGGAAGGTCACCGGCTGGGTCACGGTCAGCGGCGCCGCCTCGAAGGCGCGGGTCATGCAGTAATGGCCGCCGGTGGCGAAGGCCGCGGTCGTGGCCAGGATCGCCAGTTGCGCGCCGGTCGGCCCGACCCAATGCAGCGCGGCGAAAGGGGCAAGGCCGATGGTCACCGTCAGCGACATCATCGCTACCACCGCCGTCGCCGAGGCCAGCCCGCTGAGCCGCTTGGCGACGAGGTAGGAGACGGCGAAACAGGCGGCGGCGCCGAGTTGCGACAGGTGAGCGGTCTCGATCTCGCGCAGGCCCGGGCGCAGGATCACCAGCGCACCGAGGATCGCCACGCAGATCGCCAGGATCCGCCGCAGCGCCAGCTTCTCGCCGAAGACCAGCGCAGCGCCGATCGTCACGCCGATCGGGTTCAGATAACCGATGGCAGTGACTTCGGCCAAGGGAAGCCGCGCCATGGCGTAAAACCACAAGATCACCGCCACGGTATGCAGCGCGCCGCGCGCCGCGAACAGCCGCCAGACCAGCGGCGAGAACCCGGCCCTCAGCGCGGGCAGCAGCACCGGCATCAGGAACAGCAGCCCGAAGGCAAAGCGCAGGAAGGCGCTCTCGGCCGCGGGCAGCGCGGTGCCAAGGTAGCGGACGGTGGCGTTGACGCCGACGAAGGCAAAGCCCGAGGCCAGCATCCACAGGACGCCGGCCAGCGGGCGGGAGGAGGAGGGCGCGGTCATTTCGGCACCTGACAGGCTGCGCCGGGCGGGTGCAAGCCCAAAGGCTCAGCCCAGGGCCAGCCCGGCGGCGATGGACCACATCACGCAGCCGATCACCGCATCCAGCACCCGCCAGGCCACGGGCCGCGCAAACAGCGGCGCCAGCAGCCGCGCGCCATAGCCGAGCGAGAAGAAGAACAGGACGGAGCCGGTCATCGCCCCCGCCGCAAAGGTCGCCTCGCGCCCCGGGAACTGCGCCGAGATACCGCCAAGCAGCACCACGGTATCGAGCCAGACATGAGGGTTGGCGAAGGTGATGAGCGCCAGCGTGCCAAGGGTTGCCCCAAGGCTCGCGCGGGTGGCCCGCCCCGCCTCCAGCGCCGCGCCGCCGCGCCAGGCCGACAGGAAGGCCCGCGCGCCGTACCACATGAGGAACGCGATCCCGCCCCAGCGCAGTGTCGGCGCCAGCCAGGGTATCTTGTCCGAGGCCAGCGCGAAGCCCCCCACGCCGAGCGCAATCAACGCCGCATCGGCCAGCGCGCAGAAGGCGCAAGTGGCCAGCACATGCTCTCGCCGCAGCCCCTGCCGCAGCACGAAGGCGTTCTGCGCGCCGATGGCGACGATCAGGCCGAGGCCGAGGCGGAGGCCGGCGAAATAGGCGACGAACATGGATGGCTCCTGCTGGGGACAGGGATCGACTAGCGGGCGCGGTGGGATTAGAAAAGGCAATCTTCCTAACTTCAGATTAGGATTGCTTATGTTCGACCCTGCCCATCTCGCCACCCTCGCCGCCGTGCTGCGCCTTGGCAGTTTCGAGGCCGCGGCGGCAGCCCTGAACGTCACGCCCCCCGCCGTCTCGCAGCGCATCCGGGCGCTGGAGGAGCGGGCGGGGACGGTGCTGGTGGAGCGCACCCAGCCCGCCCGCGCCACCCCGGCAGGGGCGCGGCTGGCGCGGCATCATGAGGAGCTGCGGCTGCTGGAGCAGGGGCTGGCGCGCGACCTGGGCCGCGCAGCGGGGCCGGCGGCCAGCGTGCGGATTGCAGTGAATGCCGACAGCCTGGCGACCTGGTTCCTGCCGGCGCTGGCGGCGGTCGAGGGGATGCTGTTCGACCTGGTCATCGACGATCAGGACCATTCCGCGGACTGGCTGCGGCGCGGCGAGGTGATGGCGGCGGTGACGGGGCATCCGGGCCCGGTGCAGGGCTGCGAGGCGAAGCCCTTGGGCGCCTTGCGCTACATCGCCACCGCCAGCCCGGGCTTCGTGGCGCGCTGGTTTGCGGGTGGGGTGACGGCGGCGGCGCTTGCACAGGCTCCGGCGCTGATCTTCAACGCCAAGGACCGGCTGCAGGCGGATTGGGCGGCGGCCGCCACTGGTGCGCGCCCTGCCCTTCCGGGGCACCGGATCGGATCGAGCGAAGGGTTCGTGAGCGCGGCGCTGCTGGGGATCGGCTGGGGCCTGAACCCCGAGCCGCTGGTGGCGGAGCATCTGGCGGCCGGGCGGCTGGTGGCGCTGCGCCCGGACCTGCCGCTGGATGTCAGCTTGCATTGGCAATGGATCCGGGCGGCGGGCACACCGCTGGCGCCGCTGACGGCGGCGGTGCGGGCGGCGGCGCGGCGGGGGCTGGCGTAGCAGCGGGGGGCCTTCTGCCCCCCGCGCCCCCCGAGGATATTTAGGCAAAGAAGAAAGGGGAAGAGTCAGCGGCGGCGCTCGGCGAGCCAGAGCGAGCGGCCTTGGGTGGCGGGGTCTTCGGCGATGAAGAGGCGGGGGAGCAGACCAGCCGACTCCAACGCGGCGGCGTAGCCTGCGGGGGAGAGGCTGGCGTGGTAGACCGGCTCGCCGCCGACGGCGCCGATGGGCTCGCCGGCATCCGGGCCGCAGGTGAACAGCAGGCGGCCGCCGGGGGCGAGATGCGCGGCGAGGCGCGGGATCAGGGCAAGCTGGTCCGCGGGGGTGAGGTGGAAGAAGCTGTCCCAGGCGAGGATGGCAGCGAAGCACGTGCCCAGGACGAGGCCGCGCATGTCGCCTTCGATGAACCGCGCTTGCGGCACGCGGGCCCGCGCCAGGGCCAGCATCGGCGCGGAGGCGTCGAGGCCGGTGACGGCGAAGCCCTCGGCGGCGAGGTGGGCGGTAAGGGGCTCGCCGGCGCCGCAGCCGAGGTCGAGGACCGGGGCGCCGGGGGCGAGGCCCTCGGTCAGGCGGGCGAGCCAGGGGCGCTCGTAGAGGGAGCGGTCGCGCATTGCGTCGAAGGCCGCGGCCTGGCGGTGGTAGGTGCCGGCGATGGCACCCGGGGTGCCGGGATCAGGGGGCATCTGGCAGCGCGGCCACCAGCGCGGCGAAATGCTCGCCCCGTTTCTCGAAATTGGGGTACTGGTCGAAGCTGGCGGCGGCGGGGGCGAGGAGGACGGTGTCGCCCGGTTCCGCCTCGGCGGCGGCGCGGGTCACGGCCTGCTCCATCGTCTCGCAGATCTCATGCGGGACGCTGCCGATCTGCAGCGCGAAGTCGCGGGCGGAGTGGCCGATGAGGTAGGCCTTGGTGACCGAGCCGAGGAAGGGCACCAGCCCGGCGATGCCGCCATCCTTGCCGAGGCCCCCCGCGATCCAGCGGATGCGCGGGAAGGCCTGCAACGCCTTGGCGGCGCTGTCGACATTGGTGGCCTTGCTGTCATTCACGAAGCGCACGCCGGCCTTGGTGGCGATGGTCTGGCTGCGATGCGGCAGCCCGGCAAAGCTGGTCAGCGCCTGTTCGATCAGCCGCGGCGGCAGGCCGAGGCTGCGACAGGCGGCATAGGCGGCGCAGGCGTTCTGGTGGTTATGCGCGCCCGGCAGGCCCTGGATGGCTCGCAGGTCGATCGAGGCGACCTGCTTGCCCTTGCGCCATTCGGCGAGGAAGCCCTTGCGGGCGAAGACGGTCCAGCCCTCGCCCTCCAGCTTCTGCCCGGCGCTGACGCGGATCACCCGGTCATCGGCCGGACCCTCGGCCATCTGGTTGGCGAGGTACACGCCCTCGGGCTCATCCACCCCGATCACCGCGCGGTCGGGGCCGCCCTCGGCAAAGAGGCGCCGCTTGGCGGCGAAATAGCCGCCATAGCCGCCATGCCGGTCGAGATGGTCGGGCGAGAGATTGGTGAAGACCGCGACATCGGGGGTCAGCGCGCGGGCAAGGTCGGTCTGGTAGCTCGACAGCTCCAGCACCACCACCTCGCCATCGGTCGCAGGCTCCATGTCCAGCACGCCGCGGCCGATATTGCCGGCCATCTGGGTGGGGCGGCCGATGACTTGCAAGATGTGGTGGATGAGGGCGGTGGTGGTGGATTTGCCGTTCGATCCGGTGACGGCGACGACCTTGGGGACGAGGTCGAAATCCTGCCACTCCTCCACCGCCCACGAGCGGAAGAAGAGGCCGATGTCATTGTCCACCGGCACGCCGAGCGCCATCGCGCGGGTGATGTGCCGGTTCGGCGCGGGGTAAAGGTGCGGGATGCCGGGCGAGGTGACCAGCAGCACCACGCCCTCCCAGGCCGCATCGCGGGCAAGATCGGTGCAGGTGAAGCCTTCGGCTTCCGCCTTGGCGCGGGCCTCGGGGCTGTCATCCCACAGCACCGGCTCTGCGCCCCCCGCCTGCAGCGCCTTCGCGGTGGCGAGGCCGGAGCGGCCGAGGCCGAGGACGGCCACCTTCTGGCCGGAATGGCCCTGGACGGGAATCATGGGCGTGCCCCTTGCTCTGGTTTGGCGCGGAAGATGGGCGATGGAATGCGGGGGCGCAAGGGCGCGCCCCGCGCCTCAGCGCAGCTTCAGCGTGGCGAGGCCGATCAGCGCCAGGATCAGCGAGATGATCCAGAAGCGGATCACGATCTGCGGCTCTGCCCAGCCTTTCTTCTCGAAATGGTGGTGGATCGGGGCCATCAGGAACACCCGCCGCCCGGTGCGCTTGAAGTAGAGCACCTGGATGATGACGCTCAGCGCCTCGACCACGAACAACCCGCCGACGATGGCCAGCACGATTTCATGCTTGGTCACCACGGCGATGGCGCCAAGCGCGCCGCCAAGCGCCAAGCTGCCGGTATCGCCCATGAACACCGCCGCGGGGGGCGCGTTGTACCACAGGAAGCCAAGCCCGCCGCCGATCAGCGCCGCGACGAAGATCAGAAGCTCGCCGGAGCCGGGGACATAGTTGATGCCGAGGTATTCGGTGAAGTCGACGCGGCCCACCGCATAGGCGATCACCCCCAGCGTGCCGGCGGCAATCATCACCGGCATGATGGCGAGGCCATCGAGCCCGTCGGTCAGGTTCACGGCGTTGGCGGCCCCCACGATCACCACCATCGAGAAGGGCACGAAGAAGATGCCAAGGTTCAGCATGGTTTCATTCAGGAACGGCAGCGCCAGCTGGCCGGTCAGATCGTCCGGGTGGAACCAGGCCGCCGCCGCGCCGGCCAGCGCCGCGATGACAAGGCCGATGATGAAGCGGGTGCGCGAGGAGAGGCCCGCGCTCGTCTGCTTGGTGACCTTGGCGTAGTCGTCGGCAAAGCCGATCAGCCCGAAGGCATAGGTGACCAGCAGCACGATCCAGACATAGGGATTGTCGAGCCGCGCCCACAGGAGGGTGGAGAACAGCAGCGCCGAGAGGATCAGCAGGCCGCCCATCGTCGGCGTTCCCGCCTTCACGAAATGCGTCTGCGGCCCGTCCTCGCGGATCGGCTGGCCCTTCTTCTGCTTGCGGCGCAGGAAGTCGATCAGCGGGCGGCCGAAGATGAAGCCGAAGATCAGCGCGGTGAAGAAGGCCGCACCAGCCCGGAAGGTGATGTAGCGAAACAGGTTGAACAGATCGCCGCCGTCCGAAAACTGGGTCAGCCAATAGAGCATTTATTCGGTCCCTCGATTGTCGTGCGCGACCGCTTGGCCGAGTTTGCGCAGCGCGTCAACCACGAGGCTGACCTTGATGCCCTTGGATCCCTTGACCAGCACGACATCGCCGGCATCGGCCAGATGATGCGCGCGCGCGGCCAGCGCCGGGGCAGTCTCGTGCCACTCGCCCCGCTGCGCGCGGGGCAGAAGGTCGTAGAGCGTCTTCATCCGCGGGCCGACGCAATGCACCAGCTTGATGCCGGCCATCGCCGGGTGCTGCGCGATCTCGGCATGCATCCGCAGCTCTTCCGGCCCCAGTTCCAGCATGTCGCCCAGAATGGCAATGCGGCGGCCTTCGGATTTGCGGCCGATGCCGTCGGTGGGGCGCGAGGCGCCCAGCATGTCGAGTGCGGCGGCCATCGAGGCGGGGTTGGCGTTGAAGGCATCGTCGATCAGCTCGAAGGTCAGATGGTCATCGACGATGTCGAGCACAATGCGCTCGCGCGTACCGCGGCCAAGCGGCGGCGCCCAGAGGCCAAGGTCCAGCGCGGCGATGGCGATGTCGGCGCCCACCGCCTCGGCCACCGCCAGCGCGGCCAGGCCGTTCAGGGCAAAGTGGCGGCCGGGGGTGCGGACCTTGAACAGCAGCGGCTGCCCGGCATGATCGGCCTGCACGATGGTGGCGTCGGGGGTCATTTGCGCCTCGATCAGCCGGAAATCGGCGCCGGGGACCGGGCCGAAGGTCAGGATTTTCGCGGCGTGGGTGGCGGCCTGTGCAAGGATCTCGCTGACCGGCAGCCCCAGCGGGATCACCGCGGTGCCCCCCGGCTCCAGCCCGTCGAAGATCGCGGCCTTTTCGCGGGCGATGGCCTCGATGCTGTCGAACGCCTCCAGATGCGCGGCGGCGACGGTGGTGATCATCGCCACATGCGGACGGGCGAGGCGGGCGAGCGGCGCGATCTCGCCGGGGTGGTTCATCCCGATCTCGATCACCGCGAAATCGGCGTCCACCGGCATCCGCGCCAGCGTCAGCGGCACGCCCCAGTGGTTGTTGTAGCTGGCCTCGGCGGCATGGACGCGGCCCTGCGCCGCCAGAATTGCGCGCAGCATCTCCTTGGTCGAGGTCTTGCCGACCGATCCGGTGACGGCGATGACCTTGGCGCTGGCGCGCGCCCGCCCTGCGGCGCCAAGGGCGGCGAGGCCCTCCAGCACATCGGGGACGATCAGCAGCGGGTCCTTGTCGCTGCATCCCTCAGGAATGCGGCTGACGAGCGCGGCGGCGGCGCCCTTGTCCAGCGCGGCGCGGACGAAGTCATGGCCGTCGCGGACGTCGGTCAGCGCCACGAACAGGTCGCCCGGTTGCAGGCTGCGGGTGTCGATCGACACGCCGGTGGCGGCGAAGGCTTGCGTTGCGCGCCCGCCGGTTCCGGCGGCGGCATCGGAGGAGGTCCAGAGGGCGGTCAAATCCGGCCCTCCAGCGCGGCGACGGCGACGCTGGCCTGTTCGGCATCGTCGAACGGGTAGACCGTATCGCCGACGATCTGCCCGGTCTCATGCCCCTTGCCGGCAATCAGCAGGGCGTCCCCGGGTCCGAGCGCATCCACCCCGCGCAAGATCGCCTCGGCGCGGTCGGCCACTTCGGTGGCATTCGGGCAGCCCGCCATCACCTCGGCGCGGATCGTGGCGGGGTCCTCGCTGCGCGGGTTGTCGTCGGTCACATAGACCAGATCGGCATGGCGCGCCGCCGCCTCGCCCATCAGTGGGCGTTTGAGCTTGTCTCGGTCGCCGCCCGCGCCAAAGACGCAGACGATCCGGCCCATCACATGCGGGCGCAGCGATTGCAGCGCGGAAGCCAGCGCGCCGGGCTTGTGCGAGTAATCCACGAACACCGTCGCGCCATTCTCGCGGGTGGCGACATGCTGCATCCGGCCGGGAACGGTGGTGAGGCCCGCCAGCGCGCGGAACACCTCCTCGGCCGGGCTGCCAGAGCCGATGCAGAGGCCCGCCGCCAGCAGCACGTTTTCCGCCTGAAAGCCGCCGATCAGGTTCAGCCGCAACTGCCGGTCCTCGCCCAGCCAGCCGACGCGCACATCCTGCCCAGTGGCATCGAAGCGCTGCGCAATGATGCGCAGATCGGCGGCAGGGGTCGGGCCGGTCAGCATCAGCCGGTGGCCGCGCCCCTCGATATGGTCGGCAATCATCTGAAGCCCGCTCTGGTCGGCGGTGTTGACCACGGCGCTGGCACCCGCGGGCAGGATGCGGCTGAAAAGCCCGCCCTTGGCCGCGAAATACTCGGCGAAATCCTTGTGATAATCCAGATGGTCCTGGCTGAAATTGGTGAAGCCCGCCGCCTTCAGCCGCACCCCATCCAGCCGCCGCTGGTCGAGCCCGTGCGAGGAAGCCTCCATCGCCGCATGGGTGATCCCGGCCGCCGCCGCCTCGGCCAGCAGCCGGTGCAGGGTGATCGGCTCGGGCGTGGTGTGCTGCAGGGGGGCGTGGAAATCGCCCAGAACCCCCATCGTGCCGATGTTGATCGCCTGCAAGCCCATCGCCTGCCAGATCTGCCTTGTGAAGGTGGCAACGCTGGTCTTGCCGCTGGTGCCGGTGATCGCCACCACGGTTTCGGGCTGCGCGCCGAACCACAGCGCGGCGGCGCCGGCCAGCGCGGCGCGGGGGTCTTCGGCCACCACCAGCGCGGCGGGGCTGGCGTCGAGCACGTCCCGCGCAATCGCCGCGCCGGCGCGGTCGGTCAGCACCGCCCCTGCCCCCATGCGCAGCGCATATTGAATGAACTCGGCGCCATGCACCTTGCTGCCGGGCAGCGCGGCGAACAGATGCCCGGGCTTCGTTTGCCTGCTGTCCACCGACAGGCCGGTGACGGCCGCATCGGCGCCGCCCTGCGCGGTCAGGCCCAGTTCGGCCAGCGTTTTGGTGGAATGCGCCATCGGAGCCTCATCAGTTCGGCGCCGCCTTGCGCCCTGTCAGTTGCGGACGAGTGTTATCCCATGCTGCGCGGGGGGTTCAACCTCGGGCCGCAGGCCCAGCATCGGCGCCACGCGGCGGATGATCTCGGCGCCGACCGGCACCGCCGTCCAGCCCGCGGTGCGGCGCGGCACGCTGCCCGAAGTCTCGGACGGCTCGTCCAGCGTGACGATCATCACATATTCGGGGTCATGCGCCGGGAAGATCGAGGCGAAGGTGGCAATCAGCCGGTCCTTGTAATAGCCGCCGGAGGGGTTGGGCTTGTCGGCAGAGCCGGTCTTGCCGCCCACCGCATAGCCCGGCACCTCGCCAAAGCTGGCGGTGCCGCGGGTGACGACGGCGCGCAACATGGCGCGCATGACGCTGGAGGTCTGCTCGGACACCACCCGCGGCCCCGGCGCCGGCATCGGCGTCTTCAGGATCGTCGGCGTGACCTTGGTGCCACCGTTGAGCACAGAGGCATAGGCCGCCGCCAGATGCAGCGGGCTGGCCGACAGCCCGTGGCCATAGGACACGGTCATCGTGGTGATTTCGGGCCAGGTGCGCGGCAGGATCGGCTTGCCGGTCGGCGCCTCGACCATCTCGATCGGCGTCGGCTCCAGCAGACCCAGCGTGCCGAGGAAGGCCTTCTGCCGCTCGCCGCCGATCTGCAGCGCCACCCGGGCCGTGCCGATATTCGAGGATTTGACGATGATGTCGGTCACCGAAAGCTCGGCGCCATAATCGTGGAAATCGCGGATGCGGTGCTTGCCCCAGGTCATCGGCGACTTGGTGGCGATCTTGGTCTCGGCGTTGACAAGGCCAAGGTCCATCGCCTGCGCAATGGCGAAGACCTTGAAGGTCGATCCAAGCTCATACACCCCCTGCACCGCCCGGTTGAACAGCGGGCTGTCGGAGGGATCGCCCTTCAGCGCCGGCTGCGGGCGGGTGTTGGGGTCGAAATCGGGCAGCGAGGCCATGGCCACCACCTCGCCCGAATGAATATCCATCAGGACCGCCGTCGCGCCCTTGGCATTCATCAGCTTCATGCCGCCATAGAGCACCTCCTCGATGGTGGCCTGCACGCCCAGGTCGATGGACAGTTGCAGCGGCTGCCCGCCATTGCCGGGGTCGCGCAGCCAGCCGTCGAAGGTCTTCTCCACCCCCGCGGTGCCGATCACCTCGGCCGAATGCACGCCCTCGCGCCCGAAACTGGCGCCGCCCAGAACATGCGAGGCCAGCGCGCCATTGGGATAGATCCGCATCTCGCGCGGGCCGAACAGCAGGCCCGGATCGCCGATGTCATGCACCGCCTGCATCTGCTCGGGGCTGATCTTCTTCTTGATCCACAGGAACTTGCGGCTGCCGGTGAAATCCTCCTTCAGGTCCTCGGCGTCGAGGTCGGGGAAGATCGCGGCCAGCTCTTCGGCAGCGCGCTCCGGCTCCACCATGCTTTGCGGCTGTGCGTAGAGGGAGTGGGTGACAAGGTTCGTGGCCAGAATGCGCCCCTCGCGGTCGACGATATCGGCGCGCTGCGCGAGGATCGAGGCACCGGAGGCAGCGGCGCGCGGCTCCACCGGGTCGGTCGCGGCAAGCAGGCCCATGCGGGCGCCGACGACGGTGAAGGCGGAGAAGAACAGCAGGCCCATCACCAGCAGCCGCCCCTCGGCGCGCTGGCGGGACTTGTCGCGCATCGCCTCATGCCGCAGGCGCAGGTTCTCGCGCTCGATGGCGTCGGGATTCTCGCCGCGGTCACGGGCGGACAGGATGCGGGCCAGCGGGCGCAGCGGGGTGCGGATCATGGCGTCGTCTCCTCTGTTTCCGGCAGGGCCCCGAAGGTTTCCACCGGGTCGGTGATCGGCGGCAGCGGCTCGGCGGGGTAGCCGACCTGCGCCGCGGTGCCGAACTGCTCCGCGGTCAGCGGCAGCAGCGCCAGCCGTTCGAAGTTGATGGCGGCCAACTCGCGCAGCCGGTCGGGGCGGTTCAGATAGGCCCATTCCGCCTTCAGCACGTTCAGGCTCTCGCGCAAATGCCGGATGTCCGATTGCAGGCGGTCGATCTCGGTCAGCTTGGCCTGGGTGCGGTAATTCTCGCGGTAGGCCCAGAAGGCGAGGCCCATGACGGCCAGCGCGGTGAGAACGTAGAACAGGCTGCGCATGTCAGTGGCCTTTCCTGCGGGGGGCGGGGCCTTGCACGGGTTGCGGCAGGCCGAGCGAGCTGCGGTCCGGCCGCCCCGCGGGCGCATCGGTGCGCTGCGCAACGCGCAGCTTGGCCGAGCGGGCGCGGGGGTTCTGGGCAAGCTCATCGTCATCGGGCGCCACGGCGCGGCGGGTCAGCAGCTTGAAGGCCGGGGCCGCATCCACGCGTTCGGGGGCATAGCGGCTGCCCTGCGCCTCGCCGCCCGAGCGGGCGAGCAGGAAGCGCTTCACCACGCGGTCTTCGAGCGAATGGAAGGTCACCACCGCCAGCCGCCCGCCGGGCTTCAGCGCGCGCTCTGCCGCCTCCAGCCCCTCGATCAGCTGACCGAATTCGTCATTCACCGCTATGCGGATCGCCTGGAAGGTGCGGGTTGCGGGATGGCTCTGACCGGGCTTGGGGCGCGGCAGGCAGGATTCGATGATGGCGACCAGTTGCCGTGTGGTCGTGATGGGCGAGGTTTCGCGCGCCCGGACAATGGCCTTGGCAATGCGCCGCGCGGCCCGGTCCTCGCCATAGTGATAGATGATGTCGGCCAGCACGGCCTCTTCGGCCTCGTTCACCAGATCGGCGGCGCTGGTGCCGGCGCTGCTCATCCGCATGTCCAGGGGGCCGTCCTTCATGAAGGAAAACCCGCGTTCGGCCTGATCGAGCTGCATGGAGGAGACACCGAGATCCAGCACCACCCCGTCCAGAGGCTCACCCGCAAGGCTGTCCATGTCGGAAAACGTGCCCTCGACGAGCCGCAGCCGGTCGCCATAGCTGCCGGCCCAGTCCGCCGCCATCGCAAACACCGAAGGGTCGCGGTCCACGCCGATCACGCACTCCGCCCCCGCCTCCAGCAGCCCCCGCGCATAACCACCGGCGCCGAAGGTGCCGTCGAGCCAGGTGCCCGTGACAGGCGCCACCGCCGCCAGCAGCGGGCGCAGCAGGACGGGGACATGGGGGGCCGGAGTTTCGGGGCCGGGGATCTCGGCGGCCATCAGTCAGAAATTCCTGTCGAGAAGCGCCGCGATATCGACACCGGGGGCCAGGCCCTCGATCTCTTCCTCGGCCTTCTCGGCCACGTCGCGGTCATAGGCTTCGGGCTGCCAGATCTGGAAGGTGTCGGCGGTGCCCGCGAACACGGCTTCCTCACCAAGGCTCAGCTTCTCGCGCAGCTTTTGCGGCAGCACGATGCGGCCATCGCCGTCGATCTCCGCCACGGTCGAGAGGGTGATGAACACCCGCTCCAGCGCGCGGCGGCTGGGGGTGCCGCGCGGGATGGCAAGGATGCGCGCTTCCAGCGCGGCCATGCCGTCAACCGTGTAGCATTCCAGAAATTCGCGGCGGGTATCGCCATAGACGATGACAAAACGGGCGCCGCCCTTGAGCTTGTCATCCTCGCGCAGCGCCTCGCGCCGGGCGCGGAACTCGGGATCGCCTTCCTCGAGGTGACGCCGAAATGCCGCCGGAATGGACACCCTGCCCTTTCCGTCGACCTTCTGGCTGAATTCTCCCCGGAACGACCCCGTCACCTTAGGTTTCCTTCACCGCCCGCGTTTCTGCTTTCCGCCGCAGGACCGGGCCCCCGCCCGCGCCTTGCCCCGGAAAGACAACGGCGGACCGGGCTGCTGCCACTGCCCGATCCGCCGCCCCTCGTCCCATCACTGGGTTATGTCCGGCTACGCGTGCCACCTGGGGGGATGTCTGCTCGCCCGCGCGCCGGATCTCTTTGGTCTTTCGATAAACTCGAGCGCCTGTATGAAACCTGCTCTTTTCGCCGATTTGAGGTCTTGGTGCCTCTTACTCGTGTTCATCTTGTGAACAGGGATGCCACGGGAATTCATGGTAATCAACTGGTAAATTCGGGAGCGGATGGAGAGGTTGCGGAGGCGGAGCGCCTCAATGGGCGGGGGTGGGGCCGACAGGGCCGCCCATATAGACCTGACCGGAGAGGCAGACACCACATATGGATAGTTTCGTACCATGACTCACGTCCCGGCTTGCTCCACCAATTCCCGAAAAAAATGCAGCCCCAGCCCTTCTACGCTGACCGGCCTCCGAGCTGCTGAAGATGATCACGAAATGTTCCGCCAATATCACGGCGATTCACGGGCCGGTGATTCGAAACGGCGGCCGGGTCCCGGCCGCCGCCCATGATTTCCCATGATGCTGTCAAACTGCCGGCGCCTGCCCCATGAATTCCCGGCAGGCGCGCGGGTCAGGCCCGGTTCAGGCCCGGTTCAGGCCATCCCGCCGTCGATCAGCCGCTGCGCCAGCGTGGCATAGGCCTCGGCAATCGGCCCCTCGCCCGCAGCGATGGGCGTGCCGGCGTCCCCCGCCAGCCGCACGTCGAGGCTCAGCGGGATCTCCCCCAGGAAGGGCAGGCCCAGCTTGGCCGCCTCGGCCCGCACCCCGCCATGCCCGAAGATATGCGCCTCATGCCCGCAGCTGGGGCAGATATAAGACGACATGTTCTCGATCAGCCCCAGCACCGGGGTCTTGAGCTTGGCGAACATGTCGATGGCCCGCCGCGCATCCAGCAGCGCCACGTCCTGCGGGGTGGACACCACCACCGCCCCGGTCAGATGCGTGCGCTGGCAGAGCGTCAGCTGCACGTCGCCGGTGCCGGGCGGAAGATCGACGATCAGCACATCGAGATCCCCCCAGGCCACCTGCCCCAGCAGCTGCTGCAGCGCGCCCATCAGCATCGGCCCGCGCCAGACCACTGCCTCATCCTCTTTCAGCAGAAGCCCGATCGACATCACCGTGACCCCATGCGCGTGCAGCGGGATCATGGTCTTGCCGTCGGGCGAGGCCGGGCGGCCCGACACGCCCATCATCCGCGGCTGCGAGGGGCCGTATATATCGGCATCCAGCAGCCCGACCCGCCGCCCCGCCCGCGCCAGCGCGACAGCCAGGTTCGACGACACCGTGGATTTGCCGACCCCGCCCTTGCCCGAGGCGATGGCCAGAATTCGGTCGATCCCCGCCACCCGCTGCGGCCCGGTCTGGCCCGGCGCTTGCGGCGTCGGATGGCCGCCGATCTTCAGGCTGGGCGCGGGCGGTTTCGCCGCCGGGCCATGTGCCGTCAGCACCACCGACACCTGCGCGACCCCCGGCAGCGCCCGCACCGCCGCCTCGGCCGCCGCCCGCACCGATTCCATGCCGCGTGCAGCCTCTGGCGAGGGCGCCTCGAGCACGAACCTTACCGAGTCGCCCTCGATCTGCAGCGCGCGCACCGTATCTTCGGCCACAAGATCGCGGCCCGAGGGCAGGCGGATGCGCGACAGCGCGGCAAGGACGGTGTCTTTGGTAACGGTCATTTTACGGCCTCCGGGACGTTTCGGCGGGCACTGTGGCATCCCTGCCAGCAAGGGCAAGCCAAACCACCCAGACCGGTCCTCAAAGCGCTGTGAAATGCGGCAGATGCCATGTTTGCGCTAAATATTAGGTCAGCACGCGATATGCAGTTTCCGCATGGCGGCATTGAGGTCGAGGGGGATTGTGCAGTTGCAGCATAGCGTCCATTTTCATCTCAACGGCGCAACACGGCGCTGACCTGAACTAACCTGAGGCAGAGCATATGGCTTTCGCAAATGACATCCGCAGCATCGAGCACGGCTTCGCCGACCGCATCGCTGCTTTCTTCAAGAACGTGCAGGACGCACGGCAGCGCCGCAAGGTGTTCCGGCAGACCCTGTCCGAACTGCAGGCCCTCTCGGGCCGCGAGCTGGCCGATCTCGGCATCAACCGCTCGATGATCACCCGTGTGGCTGCGGAAGCCGCCTACGGTACTGAGAAGTAATTCGCTTTCCTGAGGCTCCTCCTCCTCCCTGAGCCTCGGAAATCTGCGGCGACCCCCTCCTCCTCCCTGGGGTCGCCGCACCAGATACCAAGGACCGCAAGGTCCGATGTTAACGGACCGGAAGGTTCGGACTGTTACCAAAGGCCGCATGGCCGAACCTGTTAAGGAACCGCAAGGTTCATCCGGAATACGATGGCTCTCCTCCTCCTCCCTGAGGGCCTCGTTATGAAGGCGGCGGCCCCCTCCTCCTCCCTGGGGCCGCCGCTCTTCGAAACCGGAAGCCGGGTTAAACCGGAACCCGGGCCTTGAATGGCCCAAAGAATTCGGGTCCCCCCGGATCCACCTGATACGGTCGGCCCCTCCTCCTCCCTGGGCCGGACGTTGTGAAGGACGGTGGCGCCTCCTCCTCCTCCCTGAGGCGCCACCGCTCCCTTCACCAAAGAATACGGCCGGCCCCTCCTCCTCCCTGGGTCGGACGTTGTGAAGGACAGTGGCGCCTCCTCCTCCTCCCTGAGGCGCCACTGCTCCCTTCAAACCGGATACGAAGGCCCCCTCCTCCTCCCTGGGGTCGGCGTTAAGAACGGCGGTGCCCCTCCTCCTCCCTGGGCGCCGCCGTTCGTTTTTGAGGATCCCCGATTTTCCCTGCTTTCCTCTTCTTGCCCGGAATCAAGGCGCTTCAGCGCCGCCGGGCAGCGCCCGTCCGCCCCCTCGGGCGGGCGCTTTTCAACCTCAGTGCCTAGAATTTCTGTGGAAGTTGGTTGCACCATAAAGCGCCTAGAACTTCTGTAGCTCGCCCACCCGGCGGACAGGCACTTCCCTCTGCGTGCGCAAGCTGAGAGGCCGCTCGAAGCAAACGTCGAACGCCGCCCACCCCTTGCCGCCGCCCTTCCCCCGCCGCATAGTCCTGCCCAATACGCGGCAGGCACGGATCACCATGCGGATTTCCCTCTTTTCGGCGGCGCTGGTCGCGGCGCTGGTCGGCTATGGCAGCACCATCGCCCTGCTGCTCGCCGCCGCGCAGGCCGTCGGCGCCACCCCCGAACAGACCGGCTCCTGGATCTTCGCCATCTGCCTCGCCAAGGCCGCAGGCTCCGCCTTCCTCAGCCTCCGCGCCCGGATGCCCATCGTTCTGGCCTGGTCCACCCCCGGCGCCGCGCTGGTCGCCGCCTCGCAGGGCCTGAGCATGGCCGAGGCCGTCGCCGCCTTCCTCTTCGCCGGCCTGCTGATCGCGCTGACCGGAGCCTTGCGCCCGCTCGGCCGGATGATCGCGGCGCTGCCCGATGCCGTGGCCGCCGCCATGCTGGCCGGGGTGCTGCTGCCCTTCTGCCTCGCGGTGCCCGGCCATGCCGCCACCGCCCCTGCGCTAATCCTGCCGGTCATCGCCGTCTTCCTCGGCGTGCGCCTGTTCAGCCCGGCGCAGGCGGTGCTGGCCGCGCTCGCGACCGGGCTGATCCTCAGCTTCGCCCTACCCGGCGCCGCGGCCCTGCCGGACCTGACCTTCACCCTGCCGCGCCTGACCTTCATCGCCCCCGATTTCGACCTCGGCGCGCTGATCGGTCTTGGCCTGCCGCTGTATCTGGTGACGATGGCCTCGCAGAACCTGCCCGGATTCGCCGTGCTGCGCGCCGCGGGCTACACGCCCCCGGTGCGGCAGGCGCTGACCGTCACCGGCGGGCTCTCGGCGCTCACTGCGCTGTTCGGAGCCCACACCATCAGCATGGCCGCCATCACCGCCGCGATCTGCCTGGGCGATGACGTGCATCCCGACCGGGCGCAGCGCTGGAAGGTGGGGCTGGTCTATGCCGGGATCTGGGTGGCGCTTGGCCTCTTCGGCCCGGTCATCCTCGGCCTGATCGGTGCAATGCCCGCGGCACTCGTCGCCACCATTGCCGGCCTCGCCCTGATCGCGCCCTTCCTTGGCGCCGCCAGTGCCGCCTTTGCCGCGCTGGACACCCGCTTCGCCGCCGGCACCACGCTGATCGTCACCGCCTCGGGCGTCGCGGTCTTCGGCATCGGCGCGGCCTTCTGGGGGCTGATCGCCGGGCTGATCGTCCATGCGCTGGACAAGGCAAGGCGGCGGCCGGTGTAACCCGCGCCGCCGCCTGCATCCGAATCGTCAGTCCGTGCGGATGAACTTGTTGAACCGGCTCTCCTCGCCCGAGGCGAGATGGTCCTGGTAGATGAATTCCAGTTCCCGGTCGTCGAAGATCTGGAAGAACTCCTCCCAGCCGATCTCTTCCAGCGCCTCTTCGGGTTCGCCGAAATCCAGCCGCAGCAGGCCGCCCTGGCCGTCGCCCTTCACCCGGGACGGCCGCCCGCCCCGCGCCTCGGCCCAGTTGCGAATCGTGTCATGGTCACGCGTTGTCTTGGATGTCATCGCGGTCTCCTTCCGTTTCAACGGAAGAAACCCCGGCAGCGGCGCGCAGGTTCCTCAGAACGGCACGTCATCCGCATCGGCAGCCGCCACCACGAATCCCGCCACGATCTTCTTGACCCCGGTCGCGAAGGCCACCGCCAGCTTGTCGCCCTCGATCTCCTGCACATGGCCATAGCCGAACTTCTGGTGGAACACCCGGTCGCCGATGTCGAAGGCCGAGACCGCGTCGAGGTCGATCACCGTATGCCGGGATTCGCGCGGCTGGCTGACGGGGCGATTGCCCGCCCGGTCCTGCAGCCGCCGCCAGCCCGGCGAGTTGTAGACATCGGCCTTCGCCGCCCGCGCCTCCACCGACGATCCGCCCGCATTGCCGCCAAACCCCGCCGCCGCGCCATAACCGCCGCCATAAAGCCCCGGCGGCGTCAGCACCTCGACATCCGCCTCGGGCAGTTCGTCGATGAAGCGCGAGGGCATCTGGCTCTGCCAGCGGCCATAGACCTGCCGGTTGCCCGCAAAGGAAATCGTGCACAGCCGCTCGGCGCGGGTGATGCCGACATAGGCCAGCCGCCGTTCCTCCTCGAGCCCCTTCAGCCCGCTCTCGTCCATGCTGCGCTGGCTGGGGAACAGCCCATCCTCCCAGCCCGGCAAAAACACCACCGGGAATTCCAGCCCCTTGGCGGCGTGCAGGGTCATGATGGTGATCTTCTCCGCCTCCTCCTCCGACGAATTGTCGAGGATCAGCGCCACATGCTCGAGGAACCCCTGAAGATTGTCGAACTGCTCCAGCGCCTTGACCAGCTCCTTGAGGTTTTCCAGCCGCCCCGCCGCCTCGGGTGTCTTGTCGTTCTGCCACATGGCGATGTAGCCCGAATCCTCGAGGATCTCCTCGGCCAACCGCACATGCGAATGGTCATGCGCGGGCGGGACCGAGGTCTCCTCCAGCTCGATCAGCGCGTCATCGTCCTCGGCAGGGCTGCGCGCCGTGGCCGGGCTCGCGGCCGCAATCGCCTTGTGCCAACGATCCACATTCTCCACGAACCGGCGCAGTTCGGCAGCGCCCTTGCCGCCCAGCTTGCCGGCAGCGACGGCATAGCGCGCGCCCTCCAGCAGGCTGGTGCCATCCTCGCGCGCGGTCATCTGGATCACCTGCTGCGCCTTGTCCCCCAGCCCGCGCTTGGGGGTGTTCACGATCCGCTCGAACGCGAGATCATCCTCGGGCGACACCGCCAGCCGGAAGTAGGCCATCGCATCGCGGATCTCGGCCCGCTCATAAAACCTCGGCCCGCCGACGACGCGATAGGGCAGGCCGATGGTCAGGAAGCGATCCTCGAAGGCGCGCATCTGGCTGCTGCCGCGCACCAGAATCGCCTGATCGTTCAGCGAGACCGGACCCATCCGCCGGCCGCCCCGCTGCAGCGCCTCGGCCTCCTCGCCGATCCAGCGCGCCTCTTCCTCGCCGTCCCAATGGCCGATCAGCCGCACCTTCTCGCCGGCCTGCTCCTCGGTCCACAGCGTCTTGCCAAGCCGCCCCGCGTTCTGCGCAATCACCGAGGACGCGGCGGCGAGGATGTGGGGGGTGGAGCGATAGTTCTGCTCCAGCCGGATCACCCTGGCGCCCGGAAAGTCCTTCTCGAACCGCAGGATGTTGCCCACCTCGGCCCCGCGCCAGCCATAGATCGACTGGTCGTCATCGCCCACGCAGCAGATGTTGCGATGCCCCTGCGCCAGCAGCCGCAGCCACAGGTACTGCGCGACGTTGGTGTCCTGATACTCGTCCACCAGGATGTAGCGCAGCCAGCGCTGATACTGGGCCAGCACGTCCGGATGCGCCTGAAAGATCGTCACCACATGCAGCAGCAGGTCGCCGAAATCGACGGCATTCAGGCTGCGCAGACGGTCCTGATAGGCGGCGTAAAGCTCGGTCCCGCGGTTGCCAAAGGCGGCGGCCTCGGCATTGGGCACGTTGCCGGGCGTCAGCGCCCGGTTCTTCCAGCCGTCGATGATCCCGGCCAGTTGCCGCGCCGGCCAGCGCTTCTCGTCGATATTGGCGGCGTTGATCACCTGCTTCATCAGCCGGATCTGGTCATCGGTATCCAGAATCGTGAAGTTGGACTTGAGGCTGGCCAATTCGGCATGGCGGCGCAGGATCTGCACGGAAATCGAGTGGAAGGTGCCCATCCAGCGCAGCGGCTCCAGCACCTCGAACGGCCGGTTCGCCAGCCGCTGCTTCATCTCGCGCGCCGCCTTGTTGGTGAAGGTCACCGCCAGAATCTCGTTCGGCCGCGCCCGCCCCGAGGCCACCAGATTGGCGATCCGCGCCATCAGCGTCTTGGTCTTGCCGGTGCCCGCGCCCGCCAGCATCAGCAGCGGGCCGTCCAGCGCCTCGGCCGCCTCGCGCTGCGCGGGGTTCAGGTCATCGAGATAGGCGGTGCCGCGCACACCCGCAGCCCCCGCCATCGCCCGTTGCGACAGGCTTTGCGGAACAGCGGCGGCGGCAGCGCCCTCAAAGGCGTCATCTTCATCAAATCGGCTCATGCGCGCACTCTAGCGCCCTTCTCTGCCGGGGAAAAGTCAAGTTCTTGGAATGTTCGCCAAGCTCTTCCCCTGCTTCCCGCAGGGCCCAACATCTTGCAACCGCTGGAAAATCGCCCGCCCGCTTTGCACATCCCCCCTTAAACCCGTGCAAATCTTGCAAAGCGTCTTGCGGCGGCTCTTGCGCTGCGCCGCGGCATCTTGGATGGTTTGCCGATGTCGCGCCTAATTTTGCAGCGCCGGGGGAACACCATGCCAGAGTTCAAGAAGATCCTGATCGCCAACCGCGGCGAGATTGCCATCCGGGTGCTGCGCGCCGCCAACGAGCTTGGCAAGAAGACCGTCGCCGTCTACGCCGAGGAGGACAAGCTGAGCCTCCACCGCTTCAAGGCGGATGAGGCTTACCGGATTGGCGAAGGCATGGGCCCGGTCGCGGCCTATCTTTCGATCCCGGAGATCATCCGGGTGGCGAAAGAATCCGGCGCCGACGCCATCCACCCCGGCTATGGCCTCCTCTCCGAGAATCCCGATTTCGTCGAGGCTTGCGTGGCCGCCGGCATCACCTTCATCGGCCCCAAGGCCGAGACGATGCGCGCCCTTGGCGACAAGGCCAGCGCCCGCCGCGTGGCGATCGAGGCCGGGGTGCCGGTGATCCCGGCCACAGAAGTTCTGGGAGAGGATTTCGACCTGATCAAGGCCGAGGCAGCCGCGGTCGGCTATCCCCTGATGCTCAAGGCCAGCTGGGGCGGCGGCGGGCGCGGGATGCGCCCGGTCAACAACCCCGAAGAGCTGATCGAGAAGGTCCGCGAGGGCCGGCGCGAGGCCGAGGCCGCCTTTGGCAATGGCGAGGGTTACCTCGAAAAGATGATCCTGCGCGCCCGCCATGTCGAGGTGCAGATCCTCGGCGACAGCCATGGCGAGATCTACCACCTCTATGAACGCGACTGCACCGTCCAGCGCCGCAACCAGAAGGTCGTCGAGCGCGCCCCCGCCCCCTACCTGACCGATGCGCAACGCGCCGAGGTCTGCGATCTGGGCCGCCGCATCTGCTCCCATGTCGGCTATGAATGCGCCGGCACGGTCGAGTTCCTGATGGATATGGACAGCCAGCAGTTCTACTTCATTGAGGTGAACCCGCGGGTGCAGGTCGAACATACCGTCACCGAGGAAGTGACCGGCATCGACATCGTGCAGGCCCAGATCAAGATCGCCGAGGGCAAGTCGCTGGCCGAGGCCACCGGCATCGCCAGCCAGGCCGATGTGCAACTGCGCGGCCACGCCCTGCAATGCCGCGTCACCACCGAGGACCCGCAGAACAACTTCATCCCCGACTATGGCCGCATCACCGCTTACCGCTCAGCCACCGGCATGGGCATCCGGCTGGACGGCGGCACGGCCTATGCGGGGGGCGTCATCACCCGCTATTACGACTCGCTGCTGGTCAAGGTCACCGCCTGGGCACAGACCCCCGAGCAAGCCATCGCCCGCATGGACCGTGCCCTGCGCGAGTTCCGCATCCGCGGCGTCAGCACCAATATCGACTTCGTCATCAACCTGCTGAAGCACCCGACCTTCCTGAACGACACCTACACCACCAAGTTCATCGACACGACGCCCGAGCTGTTCGACTTCCGCGCCCGCGCCGACCGCGCCACCAAGATCCTCACCTACATCGCCGACATCACGGTCAACGGTCATCCCGAAACCGCCGGCCGCCCGAAGCCCGCCGCCGAGGCGCGCAAGCCCCGCGTGCCCAAGCTGCGCAGCGAGCCCGCCCCCGGCACCCGCACCCTGCTCGACTCGCAAGGCCCCAAGGCCGTCGCCGACTGGATGTCGGCGCAGCCGCAGCTGCTGATCACCGACACCACCATGCGCGACGGGCACCAGTCTTTGCTCGCCACCCGCATGCGCTCCATCGACATGATCCGCGTCGCGCCCGCCTATGCCGCCAACCTGCCGCAGCTGTTCAGCGTCGAATGCTGGGGCGGCGCCACCTTCGACGTCGCCTACCGCTTCTTGCAGGAATGCCCCTGGCAGCGCCTGCGCGACCTGCGCAAACGCATGCCCAACGTGATGACCCAGATGCTGCTGCGCGCCTCCAACGGCGTCGGCTACACCAACTACCCCGACAACGTGGTGCAGTCCTTCGTGGCGCAGGCGGCGAAGACCGGCGTCGATGTCTTCCGCGTCTTCGACAGCCTGAACTGGGTGGAGAACATGCGCGTCGCCATGGATGCGGTGATCGAGGCGGAGAAGGTCTGCGAGGCCTCCATCTGCTACACCGGCGACCTGCTGGACCCGGCCCGCGCCAAGTATGACCTGAAATACTACGTGGCGATGGCACGCGAGCTGCAGGATGCCGGCGCCCATGTCCTGGGGCTGAAAGACATGGCGGGCCTGCTGAAGCCCGCCGCCGCCCGCATCCTGATCAAGGCGCTGAAGGAAGAGGTCGGCCTGCCGATCCATTTCCACACCCATGACACCAGCGGCATTGCCGGCGCCACCATCCTCGCCGCCGCCGAGGCGGGGGTGGACGCGGCCGATGCCGCGATGGACGCCTTCTCGGGCGGCACCTCGCAGCCCTGCCTCGGTTCCATCGTGGAGGCGCTGCGCAATACGGACCGCGACACCGGCCTCGACATCGGCGCCATCCGCGAGATTTCCAACTACTGGGAAGGCGTGCGCCATCAGTATCGCGCCTTCGAGTCCGGGCTCGAGGCGCCCGCCTCCGAAGTCTGGCTGCACGAAATGCCCGGCGGCCAGTTCACCAACCTCAAGGCGCAGGCCCGCAGCCTTGGCCTCGAGGATCGCTGGCACGAGGTCGCGCAGACCTATGCCGACGTGAACCAGATGTTCGGCGACATCGTCAAGGTCACGCCTTCCTCGAAGGTCGTGGGCGACATGGCGCTGATGATGGTCGCCCAGAACCTCAGCCGCGCGCAGGTCGAGGATCCGGCCACCGACGTCGCCTTCCCCGACTCGGTCATCGACATGCTGCGCGGCAATCTCGGCCAGCCCCCCGGCGGCTGGCCCGCCGGCATCGTGGCCAAGGTGCTGAAGGGGGAAACCCCCTCCACCGAGCGCCCCGGCAAGCACCTGCCCCCGGTGGATCTGGAGGCGGTGCGTGCCAAGGTCTCGGCCGAGCTCGGCGTGCCGATCGATGACGAGGACCTGAACGGCTACCTGATGTATCCCAAGGTGTTCACGGATTACATGAAGCGCCACCTCGCCTATGGCCCGGTGCGGACCCTGCCGACCCATGCCTACCTCTACGGCATGTCCCCCGGCGAGGAGATCTCGGTCGAGATCGACCCCGGCAAGACGCTGGAGATCCGCCTGCAGACGCTGGGGGAAACCACCGACGAGGGCGAGGCGAAGGTGTTCTTCGAGCTGAACGGCCAGCCGCGGGTGATCAAGGTCCCCAACCGCATGGTCAAGGCCAAGACCGCCGCCCGCCCGAAGGCGCAGGAGGGCAACGCTGGCCATATCGGCGCCCCGATGCCGGGCTCCGTCGCATCCGTGGCAGTCACGGTGGGGCAAAAGGTCAACGCCGGCGATCTGCTGCTCACCATCGAGGCAATGAAGATGGAAACCGGCATCCACGCCGACCGCGCCGCCACGGTGAAGGCCGTGCATGTGGTCCCGGGCGCCCAGATCGACGCAAAAGACCTGCTGGTGGAACTGGGTGAGGCCTGACCTGCCGGCGCCGCACCTGTGGCAAGGGCGGGGGGCCGTCTGCCCCCGCGCGCCCCCCGAGGATATTTGGAAAAGGCAAAGCCGCATTGACGATCCATTAACCTTGCCGCGGCACCCTGAGCAGGCGGTACAGGCGGGGACGCCGATGACCGCAAAGGCAAAGGCGCCCTGCTTCCCCCGCGCAAGCGGCCCGAGGCGGGGCGCCGGTCTTTTGCACCCCTTCCCCCTTTGCCTTTGACAAATATCCTCGGGGGGGCCGGGGGGCAGACGGCCCCCCGGCGTCTCCAGTGGCACGACCGCTGCCAATCGTCGCGCGCAGCCGCATTTTCCGCTTGCAGGCCCGCGCATGAGCCCTTAAATCCGCCGTCACCGGAACCGGTGCGGGCGTAGCTCAGGGGTAGAGCATAACCTTGCCAAGGTTAGGGTCGGGCGTTCGAATCGCCTCGCCCGCTCCAGTTCCGATGGTGAAAATGCGGCTCCTTCGGGGGCCGTTTTTCGTTTTGGGCCGCTGCGTCCGGAACCCTCCCCTTGGCCGCACGTTGCCTGCCATGGCGCAGCGCAAGTCCCCCTCCCCCGGCAATATCCGCATCGGCATCGGCGGCTGGGTCTTCGCGCCCTGGCGCAGCAACTTCTATCCCGAAGGCCTGCCGCAAAAGTCGGAGCTGGAACATGCCAGCCGCCAGCTGACCTCCCTCGAGGTCAACGGCACTTTCTATCGCACCCAGAGGCCCGAGACCTTCCAGCATTGGCATGACGCGGTGCCGGACGATTTCGTCTTCGCCCTCAAGGCCCCCCGCTACACCACCAGCCGCAAGGTGCTGGCCGAGGCAGGCGAGAGCATAGACCGATTCCTCACCAGCGGCCTCAGCCGGCTGCAGTCCAAGCTCGGCCCGATCAACTGGCAATTCGCGCCCAACAAGCGCTTCGACCGCGAAGACCTCGCCGCCTTCCTCGATCTGCTGCCCGCCAGCATCGACGGCCTCCCCCTCCGCCATGCGCTCGAACTGCGCCACGAGTCGTTCCGCGACCCCGCCATCGTCGCCGAGGCCGCCGCCCTCGCCAAGGCCCGCAACGTGGCAATCGTCACCGCCGGCGACTCCCCCTACCCCCGCATCGAAGCCGATACGGCAGACTTCGTCTACGCCCGCATCATGGGCACCGACGAGGCCCACCCCCTCGGCTACGCCCCCAAGGCGCTGGATGCCTGGGCCACGCAGGCCAAGACCTGGGCCAAGACCCGCGACGTCTATCTCTACGTCATCAGCGGCGCCAAGGCCCGCAATCCCGCGGCCGCGATGGCGCTGATCGAGCGCCTCTGAGCCGCAAGATTCCTGTTGCACCCGCCCCGCCCCGGCGCTATCAGACGCGCCACGGAGTGCGGGCGTAGCTCAGGGGTAGAGCATAACCTTGCCAAGGTTAGGGTCGGGCGTTCGAATCGCCTCGCCCGCTCCAGTGATCCGGCCCCCACCGGATGCGGCATGGCCCTTCGGGGCCATTTGCATTTCTGCCACATGCCCTTCCCAAGCGCCGCGCCCTCAGCCTATAAGGCCCGAGCAGCATCATGGAGGCAGCGATGCGGACGGCAACGATCACCCGCAAGACGGCGGAAACCGAGGTCACGGTCACCGTGACCCTGGACGGCACCGGCGCCTATGCCAACGACACCGGCATCGGCTTCTTCGACCACATGCTGGACCAGCTTTCCCGCCACTCGCTGATCGACCTGACCATCGCCGCCAAGGGGGACCTGCATATCGACGACCACCACACCGTGGAGGATGTCGGCATCACCCTTGGCCAGGCCCTCGCCGCCGCCCTGGGTGACAAGCGCGGCATCCGCCGCTATGGCGCTTTCCTGCTGGCGATGGACGATGCCCAGATCCGCACCGCGCTGGATCTCTCGGGCCGGCCCTATCTGGTCTGGAACGTGGATTTCCCCACCGCCACCATCGGCCGCTTCGATACCGAACTGGTGCGCGAGTTCTTCCAGGCCCTCTCCACCCATGCCGGCATCACCCTGCATGTTGACCGACTGCATGGGATCAACAGCCATCACATCGCAGAGGCCGCATTCAAATCCGTCGCCCGCGCCCTGCGCGAGGCGGTGGAGCCCGATCCGCGGATGGAAGGGGCCCTGCCCTCGACCAAAGGCGCGCTCTGAGGCAAAGGAGCCCACATGCTCACGGTTCTTGTTGATTACGATTCCGGCAACCTGCATTCCGCGGAAAAGGCCTTCCAGCGCATGGCGGCCGAAACCGGCGCCGGCCATGTCATCGTCACCTCCGACCCCGACATGGTGGCAAAGGCCGACCGCATCGTCCTGCCCGGCGACGGCGCCTTCCCGGCCTGCCGTCAGGCGCTGACCGACCACACGGGCCTCTTCGAGGCCATCGACGAGGCGGTGACGCAGCGCGCCCGCCCGTTCCTTGGCATTTGCGTGGGGATGCAGATGCTGGCCACCACCGGCCGCGAATACCAGGACACCACCGGCTTTGGCTGGATCGACGGCGAGGTGGTGCGCATCGCCCCCGCCGATCCTGCGCTGAAGGTGCCGCATATGGGCTGGAACGACCTGGTCATCGACCATCCACACCCGGTGCTCGCCGGCATTGAAACCGGCGATCACGCCTATTTCGTCCACTCCTACCAGTTCCGCACCGCCCACCCCGCGGACCTCTTGGCCCATGTCGACTATGCCGGCCCGATCACCGCCATCGTCGGGCGCGCCAATATCGTCGGCACCCAGTTCCACCCCGAGAAGAGCCAGGCCACAGGCCTGCGCCTCATCGCCAACTTCCTGACCTGGCGGCCATGAGCGCGCCCCATGCCTCGCCGCCAAAAGCCGTCCTCAGCTGGTCCTCCGGCAAGGACTGCGCCTTCGCGCTGCTGGAGGCGCGCCGCCTCGGCCTTGCCGATGTCGTCGCCGTGCTGACCACGACGAACGAGGCCTTCGACCGCGTCGCCATGCACGGCACCCGCGCCGCATTGCTGGAACGGCAGGCGCAGGCGCTCGGCCTGCCGCTGATCGAGGTGCCGCTGCCCTGGCCCTGCTCGAATGAAGACTACGAGTCGCGCATGGCCGCCGCGATGCAAAAGGTCGCGGCCTTGGACGTCCGCCACATGGTCTTCGGCGATCTCTTCCTGGAAGACGTGCGCGCCTATCGCGAGGAGAAGCTGCGCCCGCTCGGCGTGGAGGCGATCTTCCCGCTCTGGGGCCGCCCCACGGACCAGCTCGCCCGCGATATGATCGCCGCCGGCCTCGACGCCCGCCTCGTCACCGTCGATCCGCGACACCTGGATGCCAGCTTCGCCGGCCGCCGCTTCGACGAGGCCCTGCTCGCCGACCTGCCCGCCACCGTCGATCCCTGCGGCGAGCGCGGCGAGTTCCACACCGCCGTGGTGGCGGGGCCGATGTTCTCGGCCCCGATCCCGGTCACCCTTGGCGAGGTCGTCCAGCGGGACGGCTTCACCTATGCCGACCTGATCCCGGACTGACGCCGCGCCAAGGCGCGGCTCTCAGCCGAAATCAGTTCGCCCGGCTCCAGGTCTGCCCCTTGCAGATCGGCCCGACACAGCCCGAGACCTTCAGCGTATTGCCCGACAGCGCCATCTTCGACCGGTAGATCTTGTCGGTCGACGGCTGCCAGATCTTGCCATTGCCATAGGCGCCGTCGCCCTTGGCCTCCATGTCCCAGACAATCGGCTTGCCGATATTCGGGGACGCATATTCGCCCGAGGCATTGAAGGTGCGCGCAATCGTGCCGCACAGCTTCGCCCCGCAGGGCGCGATGGCGACATGCGCATAGGCGCCGTCATCCACCTCGGTCTTCCACATACCTTCCACCGGATCGGCAAGGGTCGCAGTGGCACACAGCGCAAAGGCCGCGGCGATGGCCAGAATCTTCATGACGTCTCCTCCCTGAAACGCGGATGTCCTCACCCCTGCCGCGATCATCATCCCGGCCGCCCCGTTCCGGCAAGCATGACGTGGCGTTGCGCCGCACCGGTAACTTTCCGCCGCCGTCCTCCCCCGCGCCCATGCGCCGCGCTTGCTGCGCTTTGCAATCGCCCCCCGCCTGTGGCAAGAGGCGCGCAAAGACCTCGCCATAAGGACCCGGCCATGATCCTCTACCCCGCCATCGACCTCAAGGACGGCCAATGCGTCCGGCTGCTGCGGGGCGAGATGGACAAGGCCACCGTCTTCTCGGGCGACCCGGCCGGCCAGGCCGCCGCCTTCGAGGCGGCAGGCTGCGAATGGCTGCACCTTGTCGATCTCAACGGCGCCTTCGCCGGCCAGCCCGTCAACGCCGCCGCGGTCGAGGCGATCCTGGCGCGCGTGTCGGTGCCCTGCCAGCTCGGCGGCGGCATCCGCGACATGGCCACGATCGAGGCCTGGCTGACCAAGGGCCTGTCGCGGGTGATCCTCGGCACCGTCGCGGTCGAAAACCCCGCGCTGGTGCGCGAGGCCGCCACCGCCTTCCCCGGCAAGATCGCCGTCGGCATCGACGCTCGCGGCGGGCGCGTCGCCACCAAGGGCTGGGCCGAGGAGACCGACATCACCGTGACCGACCTCGCCCGCAGCTTCGAGGATGCCGGCGTCGCCGCGATCATCTACACCGATATCGACCGCGACGGCGCCATGGGCGGCCCCAATGTCGACGCCACCGCCGCCCTCGCCCGCGCCGTCCATATCCCGGTCATCGCCTCGGGCGGCGTCTCCTCGCTCGCCGATCTCATCGCCCTGCGCGATTGCGGCGCCCCGCTCAACGGCGCCATCTCCGGCCGCGCCCTCTATGACGGCGCCATCGACCTGCCGAAGGCGCTGGCCGAACTCCGCGCCTGACCGCCCCGGCCGCCGCCCCCTCTTCTTTGCGAAAATATCCCGGGGGGAGCGGCCAACGGCCGCCGGGGGGCAGCGCCCCCCGTCTTGGGCGAGACGGCAGATCGTATGTATGACGTCTGTATAGGTTCCATACGGTTCCCACATGCCATTTGCATCGCCCCGCCCGGCCTCCTATGAACAGGCAAGCCCCGGAGCCATGCCATGCTGAAAACCCGCATCATCCCCTGCCTCGATGTCGCCGATGGCCGCGTGGTCAAGGGCGTGAACTTCGTCGACCTGCGCGACGCCGGCGACCCGGTGGAGGCCGCCAAGGCCTATGACGCCGCCGGCGCGGATGAGCTGTGCTTCCTCGACATCCACGCCACCCACGAAAATCGCGGGACAATGTACGACCTCGTCACCCGAACCGCCGAACAGTGCTTCATGCCGCTGACGGTCGGCGGCGGCGTCAGAACCCCGCAAGACGTGCGCGCCCTGCTGCTGGCCGGGGCCGACAAGGTCAGCTTCAACTCCGCCGCCGTCGCCGATCCCGACGTCGTCGCCCGCTCCGCCGACCATTTCGGCAGCCAATGCATCGTCGTCGCCATCGACGCCAAGACCGTCGCCCCCGGACAATGGGAAATCTTCACCCATGGCGGCAGAAAACCCACCGGAATCAATGCCGTAGACTTCGCCCAGACCGTCGCCGCCAAGGGCGCCGGAGAGATCCTGCTCACCAGCATGGACCGCGACGGCACCCGCGCCGGCTTCAACCTCCCCCTCACCCGCGCCATCGCCGATGCAGTGTCCATCCCCGTCATCGCCTCCGGCGGCGTCGGCACCCTCGACCACCTGGTCGAGGGCGTCACCCAAGGCCACGCCTCCGCCGTCCTCGCCGCCTCGATCTTCCATTTCGGCGACTTCACCATCCGGCAGGCCAAGGAGCACATGGCCGCCGCCGGCATCCCGATGAGGCTGTCATGACCGCCCTCACCCGCCTCGCCGCCACCATCGAGGCCCGCAAGGGCGCCGATCCCGACAGCTCCTGGACCGCCAAGCTCTTGAACAAAGGGCCGGAAAAATGCGCCGAGAAGTTCGGCGAGGAAGCGGTGGAGGCGATCATCGAGGCGGTGAAGGGCGACCGCACCAAGCTGACGGCCGAGGCCGCCGACGTGCTCTATCACCTCCTCGTCATGCTCGCCGCGCGGGATGTGACGCTGGCGGAGGTGATGGCAGAACTGGAGCGGCGCGAGGGGATTTCGGGGATTGCCGAGAAGGCAGCGCGTGGATGAAGAACGCCGCGTAACCACCTGTCAATGATAGATAGTTCCGGATTCGAGGCGCAGCACCAACTTCGACGCCTCCAGATGAAGAAACATCTACAACGCCCTGTTAATCCACAAGTTTCCGCCCTCAGCGGAACCACAGCCCCTCGGCCTTGATCCGGTTGCGGATCATCGCCTCGCGCCGCGGCAGGTCCCCGCGGTCGAACATCGCCCGCACCTTCGCGCCCTTGCCCTGATAGACGATCTTCTTGATCGGCTCCCAGTCCTTCAGCACCTTCTTCACCGCATTCGGCGCCGTCACCTCTTCCAGCACCTGCACAACCCGGTCGCTCTCGCGCGCGTAAAGCATCGGGAAGGTCCGGTAATGGCAGCTCACATCGCCGTCCAGCCCCGCCAGCCCCGGCCCCGGTCGTGCGCCGCCAAAACTATGGATCACCAGCGGCAGCGCCACCTGGTCGAGCCAGGGGTCCAGCGATTGCGAGGCCAGCGCGTCGGTCGGCTCGTTCCGGATCGCCACGGCATAGTCGAGGAACCGCTGACCGAAGGCCGCCGGGTCCTTGTAGAAGAACCATCCGGCGTTGAAATAGAGGTAGCGCGCCCAGTATTCGTCCGGCTGGCTCAGGTCCAGCGAGCTGGCGAAATCGAGGCCGAAGCGGTCATAGAGCGACTTCCAGATGCCGGTATAGCCCGGCCCGTAGAGCGGCACCTCGGGCCATGTCCCCTCGCGCCGCATCGACGCCGAGGGGCGATCGAAATCGAAGGCCACGTCGGCCAGCGGCCCGGTAAAAATGGTATCCGTATCGAAGAACACGAAGGGCACACCCTCGGGCAAGGCCGCCAGCGCCTCGATCTTGTTGCCATGGGGATAGCTCTGTCCGAACTGCCGGTTCTCGAAGGGCACGACCTCTGCCCCCAGCGAGACCAGCAGCTTGCGCACCGGCTCGGATATGCGCGGATCGGATTTCCAGCGCGGCCCCGGCTGCGGCTCTGCCAGGATCAGGCGGCCGGCAAAGTCCGGGTTCTGCGCGCGGAAGCTGGCGGCCAGCACCACGGCCTCATATTCCAGCCGCCCCTGCTGGACGATGGCCATGACGTTGAAGGCGCGCGGTTTGGGTTTGCGTGCGGCCATGCCCAGGGTCCCGATCAGCGGCTGAACTTGCGCAGCAAAGGCGCTGCTGCAGTGCAGTATAGGGGCAAGCGTCGGCAACGGGAAGGCGCTCACGCGCCCGCGGCGCGGGTTTCTTGGCGGGTGCGGTGGAGGGCTTGGACGCGTCGGAACCGGGGAAATGGTGGGCGACCCTGGAATCGAACCAGGCGTGGGTCTCCCCGGCGGAGTTACAGTCCGCTGCCGCACCTTGCAGCACGTCGCCCGACGCTGGCGGGGGGATACCGAACGGCCCGGGGGGCGTCAAGCAGCATTTTCGCGCGGATTTCCGGGGCTCTGCCCGCCGCGGCCTTGCCAGCGGCGCCCGGGCGGGCCATTGTCCGCTGCTGTCGGAACGGGGGCTTGTGCCATGAAGAAACCCACCTGGGTGATTGACAAGGAACGCGCCCGCCGGGCGGCCGCGGCGGAAACCGTGTGGCTGTTCGGCCTGCACGCGGTGCGCGATGCGCTGTCCAACCCGGAGCGTGAGCGCATCCGGCTGGTGCTGACCAAGAACGCCTATGACAAGCTGGCCGAGGCGGTGACTGCCGCCGGGATCGAGCCCGAGATCGTCGATGCCCGCAAGTTCGATGTCGAGGTGCCGCTGCAACCCGACAGCGTGCATCAGGGTGCCGCGCTGGAGGTGAAGCCGCTGCGCTGGGGCCCAGTCTCCGAGGTCTGCATCGACGGGCCGGGCAACCCGCTGGTTGTGCTGCTCGATCAGGTGACCGACCCGCACAACGTGGGCGCGGTGCTGCGATCCGCCGAGGTGTTCGGTGCGCGGGCGGTGATCGCCCCCGCCCGCCATGCCGCGCCCGAAACCGGGGCGCTGGCCAAGACCGCCAGCGGCGCGCTGGAGCGTCAGCCCTATCTGCGCGTCGTCAACCTTGCCGATGCGATGCAGGAGCTGCAGGCGGCGGGCTACATCCTGATCGGCCTTGCCGCCGAGGCCGATGTGACGCTGGCCGAGGCGCTGGCCGAGGTCGGCACCCGCCCCGTCGGCCTCGTGCTGGGGGCCGAGGGGCCGGGCCTGCGCGAGAAGACGCGGGCGACCTGCGACCGGCTGGCGCAGATCCCCTATACGGGGGGATTTGGCTCGCTCAACGTGTCCAACGCCGCGGCGATTGCGCTTTACGCGGCGGCCACACGCTAAGGTGTGCTGTCGTGGGCTTTCCCCGGCCCGGGCTGGCTGGCATTGTCTGGCTGTCCGGCGCTGTACTGGCGCTGCACGCTGGCCTGCCCGCCGCCCCTGAACGCCCCAACGGAAGACCTGCCATGCTGCCGCGTCGCCCCTTCCCTGCCCCACAATTTGCCGTCCTGTTGCTTGTCGCCCTGCTTGGCGCGGCGGCAGCGCCGGCCTTTGCCGACCAGCGCAGGATCGCCACCGCCTCGGGCGTGGCATTGGCGGGGCGGGATGCGGTGGCGTATTTTGCCGAAGGGCGCGCGATGGCCGGCTCTGGCGATCACGCGCTGAAATGGCGGGGGGCGGTATGGTTCTTTGCGACGGGGCACAACCTTGCCAGTTTCGAGATGAACCCCTCGGCCTATGCGCCGCGATATGGCGGCCATTGCCCGATCTCGGTGATCGCGGGCGACCCGCGCCCCGGCAATCCCGAGTTGTTCGTGATCCGCGAGGGGCGGCTCTATCTGGCGCGCGACAAGGCGGCGCTGGCCCGAATCTCGCAGGACCCGGGCCTGATCGCGCAGGCGGATGCCGCGTGGAAGGCCCTGCGCGACAGGTGAGCCGGAAAGAGGCAAATCACGATGCGATCACGACTCTGCGATGGTGTCTTTAACGCCACATTTGCGCCCCTACATCTAATCTTGGAAGGCGACACCGGAACTGTCGCGTTTCTCTTCACTGTCCCTCGTTCCGCCACTGGCGCCCGGGCTTCCCGTCCGGGCGCTTTTTTCTTGGCGGCGCCCCAGATGGAGGTCTCGAGATGACCACGACCGACACGTTCCTGCGCGACACGCTGCAATCCACCCGGGTGATCGCGGTGGTGGGCTTTTCGCCCGACCCGTCCCGCCCCTCGCATTACGTGGCCGAGTTCCTGCGCGCGCAGGGCTACCGGGTGATCCCGGTCAATCCTGGGCAGGCTGGCAAGACGTTTCTGGGCGAGACGGTGGTGGCGCGGCTGGCCGACATTCCCGCCGAGATCGAGGTGGACATGGTGGACATCTTCCGCAAGCCAGAGGCCGTGCCGGGCGTGGTGGAGGAGGCGATGGCGGCGCTGCCGCATCTGCGCACGATCTGGATGCAGCTTGGTATTGCCCATGAAGTGGCCGCCGAGACGGCACGTCACGCCGGGCTGGCCGTGGTCGAGGACCGCTGCCCGAAGATGGAGATCCCGCGGCTGTTCGGCGGCGTCTCGCCGCTGGAGGGCGTGCCGGAGGTTTGAGGCACTTTTCCTTGCCCGGAATCGAGGCGCTTCAGCGCCGCCGGGCAGCGCCCGTGCGCCCCCTCGGGCGGGCGCTTCTCGACCGTTGCGCCTAGAACGCCGGTGGAGGTTAGCCGCACCATAAAGTGCCTAGAACCACTGGTGCTCGCCCACCCGGCGGACGGGCGCTGCCCTCTGTCCGGTCCTCCCCGCCGTTGCGCCCCGCCGCGGCTTCCCCTAGCCTGCCGCCGGAAACGGTCCGCTTCGCGGATGGCGGGAGGAGAGACGGCATGACCCAGGGCTTCGACACACTTCAGGTTCACGCGGGCACGGCGCCCGATCCGGCCACCGGCGCGCGGCAGGTGCCGATCTACCAGACCACCGCCTATGTGTTCCGCGATGCGGATCACGCGGCGCGCCTCTTCGGGTTGCAGGAGGTGGGCTACATCTACTCGCGCCTGACCAACCCGACCGTTTCGGCGCTGGCGAACCGGATCGCGGCGCTGGAGGGCGGGGTCGGGGCGGTGTGCTGTTCCTCGGGCCACGCGGCGCAGATCATGGCGCTGTTCCCGCTGATGGGACCGGGGCTGAACATTGTCGCCTCCACCCGGCTCTACGGCGGCACCATCACCCAGTTCAGCCAGACCTTCAAACGCTTCGGCTGGTCGGCGCGCTTCGTCGATTTCGATGACGAGGCCGCGGTCGCCGCCGCCATCGACGATGACACCCGCGCAGTGTTCTGCGAATCGATCTCCAACCCCGGCGGCTATGTGACCGACATCCCGGCCATCGCGGCGATTGCGCAAAAGGCCGGCATCCCGCTGATCGTGGACAACACCCTTGCCAGCCCGTACCTGTGCCGCCCCATCGAACTGGGCGCGACGCTGGTGGTGCATTCGACCACGAAATATCTCACGGGGAACGGCACCGTCACCGGCGGCGCGATTGTCGATGCCGGCACCTTCGACTGGTCGGCCTCGGGCAAGTTCCCGTCGCTATCGGCGCCCGAGCCCGCCTATCACGGGCTGAAGTTCCACGAGGCGCTTGGCGGGATGGCCTTCACCTTCCACTCCATCGCCATCGGGCTGCGCGATCTGGGCATGACCATGAACCCGCAGGCGGCGCATTACACGCTGATGGGGATCGAGACGCTGAGCCTGCGGATGGAGAAGCACGTCGCCAATGCCAAAGCGGTGGCGGAGTGGCTGGAGAACGATCCGCGGGTGGAGTTCGTCACCTATGCGGGGCTGGCTTCTTCGCCGTGGAATGGCCGGGTCGAGAAGATCTGCCCGAACGGCGCCGGGGCGCTGTTCACCTTTGCGGTGAAGGGCGGCTACGAGGCCTGCGTGAAGCTGGTCGATGCGCTGCAGCTGTTCAGCCATGTGGCGAACCTTGGGGACACCCGCAGCCTGGTGATCCATTCCGCCTCCACCACCCACCGCCAGCTGACGCCGGAGCAGCAGCAGGCGGCGGGCGCGGCGCCGAATGTGGTGCGGCTGTCGATCGGCATCGAGAATGTCGAGGATCTGATCGCAGATCTGGATCAGGCGCTGGCGGCCGCGACCGCCTGAAAGGTCGGCCCGCCCCATCACAGGGGCGGGCCCTTCCGTCAGTCGTCGTTCAGGTCATAGACCACAGTGACAGAGGCGGTCAGGCTCAGCTCGCCCTCGGCCACCGGCACGCCGGAATCCTTGGCAAAGCTCGCCATCCGCATCTCGGGCATCGGGCCGCCATAGTTCACCTGCTCCGAGATCGAGACGACCTCCCCCAGCGTCACCCCAGCGGCCAGCGCGTAGAGTTCGGCCTTGCGGCGGGCATCGGCAACCGCGTCACGGCGGGCGTCGTCCATCTTCGGCTCCGGCTCTTGCAGGCCGAAGGTCAGGCCATGGAGGTTGTTCGCGCCCTGCCCCACGGCGGCGTCGAGCACCCCGCCAAGGCTGTCCAGCGCCCGCACCCGGATGGTGACGTTGTTCTGGGCGATGAAGCCGCGCACCTTGGGCCCCTCGGGGCCGCCCTGATAGTTGTCCTCATAGGCCGGGTTGAGGCTCAGCCCGCTGGTCTGGATGTCCCGCCGCTCGATCCCGGCGCCGGTCAGGGTGGCCATCACCTCGGCCAGCGCGGCAGAGTTTGCCGCCATCGCCTCGGCCGCCGTTGCCGCCTCGGTCACCACGCCCAGGCTGACGGAGGCCATGTCCGGCACTGCCTCGGCGCTGCCATTGCCGGTCACGGTGATGTGACCCTCATCCGCCTGTGCCAGTGCAGGGGCACCGGCCCCCGCGCCCAGGGCCAAGGCCATCGCAACCACGTTGAAAATGCGCATTCTGTCCTCCGGTTTGACTGGCATCACATTGGGCGTGTTGCTGCGCATCGCAAGCCGCCGCGGGGGTGTTTTCCTTCACATGTGCGAAAACCTGCTGTAGGACAGGGGACGCCTGCGGCACCGCCTGTCCCGGGCCTCGCCCCCAGCCAGAGCCATGGAATGAAACCAGCTTTTGCCCTGAACCTTTCGCCCGGCGGTATCAGCCTGCTGCACCGCACCTCTCGGGGCTGGCTGCTGGTCGGGGCCGTGGCGCTGGACGATCCCGACATGCCGGCGGCCCTTGGCTACCTGCGCAAGACCGCGCTTGGCCTTGCGCCGCGCGGCTTTGCGACCAAGCTGATCCTGCCCGCCTCGCAGATCCTCTACACCGCCGTCGAGGCGCCCGGCCCGGACGCTGCCAACCGCCGCCGGCAGATCGCCCGCGCGCTGGAGGGGCGGACCCCCTATGCCGCCGAGGATCTGGTCTTCGACTGGTCGGGCACCGGCGGACGGGTGAACGTGGCCGTCGTCGCGCGCGAGACGCTGGAGGAGGCGGAGGCCTTCGCGCAGGAGCATCGGTTCAACCCGGTGTCCTTCGTGGCGATGCCCGAGGACGGCACCTTCGCCGGCGAGCCGTTCTTCGGCCAGACCACCAAGGCCCGCAGCTATATTCCCGAGGGCGAGCGGCTGGTGCGCGACCAGGACCCGGTGCGCATTGCCGGGGACGTGGATCCGGGGCGTCTGGCGGCGGGCGGCGTGGCCGAGGGGGATGAGGCGGCCCTGTCCGCGGCCGAGGAGCCGGCCGCAGACCCGGCGGTGGCTGAGGTCGCCTTGGCGGCGGAGGAGGATGCGGCGCTGGCGGGCGCGGTTGATGCCGTGACCGAAGAGACAAGCGCCGAGCCAGTCGCCGCCGAGGCGAGCGTGGACGAGGCAGGCCTGTCGGAAGGCACCGGGACTCGCGCCGCGTCTGACGCAGGGGCCGAGCCGACGGGAGTTGCCGAGCCTGAGGCAGGTGCCGAGCCTGAGGCGAACCTTGAGCCCGCAGAGACGGGGGGGAAGGAGGCCTTCGCGGAACCGCTCGCGGCCGATGAAGCCCCCGCCGAAGACCATCCCGAAGACACTGCCGCTGAAGCTCCGGCAGAGGCCGAGACTCCCGACCCGGCGATGGCGCCGCGCGTCGAGGCCGATCCCGAACCCGTGGTGGAGACGCCGGACACGCCCTCCGAGGCCGGGCAGCCCGAGCCTGCAGCAGACCCCGCCCCCGAGGACGCTCCCGCCCAACAGATCGACAAGCGCGAGGAGCGTCGCCGGGCCCGGGCCGAACGGCGCGAGCGCGAGGCTGCCGCAAGGGCAGAGGCCGAGGCGGCCGCGGCCCTTGCGCGCCAGCCCAGCTTCGGTTTTGCCGCGCCGGTCGCCAGTGGGCAGGACGCGCAGGAGCCGACCGTTGCGGACGGGGCGCCCGAGGCAGAGGATGCACCAGCCTTCACCGAGGCGGGACACGCTGGCGAGGCGCCTTCCGCAGCCGAGGCCCCTACACCCTTCGGCGCCGATATCAGCCTTGAGGATGAGAGCGCGGCCGCGCGCCAGGGCGAGGCGGAGGATGCCGCCTTTGGCACTTCCGCGTCCCCCGCAGCAGAGGAGGCCGAGGAAGCCCCCTTCCTCGCCGTCGAGGATGAGGCCGTCGAGGATGAAACGGAGGGGACCGCCCCGCTTCCGCCCGAACTGGATGCCGACGGTGTGCCCACCCCCTTTGCCGCGGCGGCGACACTGTCGCCCGCGATGCCCGGGCCACGCCTGCGCCTTGGCCCGGCGGCGCCCGAGGCCGGCCGCGCTGGCCCTGCCAGGGTGGCGGGCGATGCCGGCTCGGTGATCTCGCCCCGGCTTGGCATTGCGGCAGAGCCGCGCGCCGAGGCCCGGTCCGAGCCTGCCGCAAAGGCGAAATCGCGCGCTTCGGGTCTTGGCAAGGCGGTGATCGCCGCGGGCAAGATGGCCAAGGCTGCCAAGACGGCGGGCGCCAGCCGCCGGGTGGAGGCCGCCCCCGGCCCCGCCGCCCCGCGCAGCCGCACCAGCTCGGAAGCCGAGGCACTGACGGTGTTCGGCGCGCGGCGCAGCGCGCCGGTCCGCGGCAAGCCCCGCTACATGGGCCTGATGCTGACGGCGGCGCTGGTGTTCCTGATGCTGGCGGTGGCGCTGTGGTCGAGCCTGCTGGGGGATGGGCCCACCGCCGAGGCCCCGGCCTCCGAGCCGCTTGGCAACGCCGAGGCAGTGCGCACCGCTGCCGTCGAGCAGCTGGCCGAGGCCCCGGATGTCGAAGACGTGCCGACCATCGATGCGCTCGAGGCCGACGCAATGACCGAGGCCGAAATCGCCGCAGATGGCGGGTTCGAGGCCATGGAGGACGAGGCGCCGGCCGACCTGCCGGTCGATCAGCCCGAGGAGCCTGCCCCCGAGCCCGAGGACGGTTTGGCCGCGCAGCTGGCCGACGATCTTGCGGCCGCGCCCGAGGCGATGCCCGAAGAGGCCCTGGGCACGCCCGCGCCGGATGCCGCCGCTGCCGCCGCGATTGCCGCCGCCAGTGCGGGCGCCGGTGTGGGCGCGGCGAGCGAGCTTGCCGCCGCGGACATCGCCACCGCCGCGCCCGAGGTGCCGGCGGATGCGGCGGCCGGTCCGGTGCCGGATGCCGAAGAGGGCCTGCCGCCCCGCCCCGCCGACCCCGCGGTGACGGAGCGCAGCGCCGAGGGCCTGCCCGACACCACCGCCCTGACCGCCGACCCCCTGCCCGCGCCGCCGCAGCCGCCGCTGCCCTATGGCACCGGCTTCGAGTTCGGCGCGAACGGGCTGGTCATCGCCACGCCCGATGGCGCGCTGACCCCCGAGGGCGTAACCGTGGTGGCCGGCGCCCCGGCGCGGGTGCCGCCCGCCCGGCCCGCGGCTGTGACCGCGGCCGCGCTGCCCGAGGCGGAGCCGGTGGAACCGGCTGCCGCGGCCCCCGCGGTGCCCGAAGGCCCTGTCCCCGATCCGGCGCTGGCGGGCAAGAAGCCATTGCCCCGCCCGGCCTCGCTCGAGGTGCCGCCCGCTGCAGCCGACACCGCCACTCCCGAGAGACCCACCCCGGCCCCCGGCGATGGCGCGGCGCTGCCCGCGCCCTTGGTTGCCGATCCGGCGCTGGCGCCGTTCAAGCCGCGCGCGGCCAGCACCGTCGCGGTTGCTGCCGCCGCAGCCGCCCGCAGCGCCGCAGAGGCGCGCGCGGCCGAGATGGCAGCGCTGCAGGCAGAGCTTGCCAGCGCCACCGCCAGCGCCGTCACCAGCTCTCGCAAGCCGCAAAGCCGCCCGCAGGACTTCTCGCAGGGGATCGAGGCGGCACTGGCCATGGCCGCCACCACGGCGCCGGTCGTGGCTGCTGCGGCCCCGCCGCCCCCCGCCCCCGCGCCCGTTGCCGCCGCGCCGACACGGCAGGCCGCCGTGGCTCCCGCACCGGTCGAACCCGAGGAGATGGACGAGCCGGAGCCGGTGGCCGCCGCGCCCAGCATCCCCACCACCGCCTCTGTCGCCAAGCAGGCGACCATTTCGGGGGCGATCTCGCTGCGCGAGATCAACCTGATCGGGGTCTATGGCGCCTCGTCGAACCGGCGGGCGCTGGTGCGGCTGGGGAACGGGCGGATGCTGCGGGTGAAGATCGGCGACCGGATCGACGGCGGGCAGGTCACCGCCATCGGCGAGGGACAGCTGACCTATCAGAAGGGCGGCCGCACCCATGTGCTGCGGATGATCCAGCAGAGCTGACGCCTGCACCCGTCAAATGCTGCGAAACTACCCAGCCGCGCGCCCTGTTGGCGGCTGGAATTTTGCGGGCGCCCCGCCTAAGCTGCAGGCGCATCCCGCCTTGGGCCTTGCACCTTCATTGACCGGACCCAGATGGACGCCTTCCTTTTCCAGGCCACGCTCTACCTGATCGCGATGGTGATTGCGGTGCCGATTGCCTCGCGGCTCGGGCTTGGCTCGGTGCTGGGATATCTGCTGGCGGGCGTGGTGATCGGGCCGGTGCTGGGGCTGGTCGGGTCGGAAATGGCCGACCTTCAGCACTTTGCCGAGTTCGGCGTGGTGATGATGCTGTTCCTGATCGGGCTGGAGCTGGAGCCGCGGGCGCTGTGGGCGATGCGCGACAAGCTGGTCGGGCTTGGCGGGCTGCAGGTGCTCGGCACCATGCTGCTGGTCGCCGCCCTGCTGCTGGCCTTCGGGCAGGAGTGGCGGGTGGCGCTGGCGGTGGGGGCGATCCTGGCGCTGTCCTCGACCGCCATCGTGCTGCAGACGCTGGATGAAAAGCGGCTGATGCAGACGGCGGGGGGGCGGTCGACCTTTGCGGTGCTGCTGACGCAGGATATCGCCGTCATCCCGATGCTGGCGCTGCTGCCGCTGCTGGCGCTGCCCGGCGCGCGGGCGCTGGCGCAGGCCGATGCCTCGCATGGGGAACATGCCGCGATCAGCATGATCCAGGGCCTCCCGGGCTGGGGGGTGACGCTGGTGACGCTTGGCGCGGTGGCGGCAATCGTGTTGGCCGGACACTACCTGATCCGGCCGGCCTTCCACTGGGTCCATGCCGCGCGGCTGCGCGAGATCAACACCGCGCTGGCGCTGGCGATCGTGGTCGGCATCGCGTCCCTGATGACGCTGGTTGGCCTGTCGCCGGCGCTTGGCACCTTTCTGGCGGGGGTGGTGCTGGCCAACTCCGAGTTCCGGCACGAGCTGGAATCGGACATCGCGCCCTTCAAGGGGCTGCTGCTGGGGCTGTTCTTCATCACGGTGGGCGCCGGGATCGACACCGGCCTGCTGTTCAGCGCGCCCGTGCAGCTGATCGGGCTGACGCTGGCCCTGATGGCGGCCAAGGGCGCGGTGCTCTATGTGCTGGCGCGGATCTTCGGCATTCACGGGCGCGACCGCTGGCTGTTCACGCTGGGGCTGGCGCAGGCGGGGGAGTTCGGCTTCGTGCTGATCTCCTTCGCGCTTGGCCAGCGGATCTTGCCAAGCGGCACGGCGCAGGTGCTGATGATGATCGTGGCGCTGTCGATGCTGCTGACGCCGCTGTTCTTCATCCTGCACGACTATCTCGCCCGCCACCTGACCGACGGCGCCGAGCCCGCCAAGCCTGATGCCATCGATCATCCAGAGCCGATCATCATCGCCGGGATCGGCCGCTTCGGGCAGGTGGTGAACCGGATGGTGACCATGTCGGGCTTTCGCACCACGGTGCTGGACCATGACCTTGCCACGATCCGGCTGATGCGGAAGTTCGGTTTCAAGGGCTATTTCGGTGATCCGACCCGGCCGGAACTGCTGAAGGCGGCGGGGCTGGAGAAGGCGAAGATCCTGGTGGTGTGCCTCGACAACAAGGAGGCGGCGATCCGGCTGGTCAGCTATGCGCGGCGGATGCGGCCCGACCTGCACATCATCGCCCGCGCCCGCGACCGGGTGCATGTGTTCGAGCTGTACAAGGCCGGCGCCAACGACATCGTGCGCGAGCTGTTCGACAGCAGCCTGCGGGCCGCGCGCTATGTGCTGGAGAACTCCGGCCTGTCGGATTTCGAGGCGGCGGAGGCGGAGCGGATCTTCTTCAAGCTCGACCGGGCGGCGGTGCGCGACCTGGCGCAGGTGTGGAAGCCGGGGATTCCGGTGGAGGAGAACGCCGAATACCTTGCCCGCAGCCAGGAGTTGAGCCGCGAGCTGGAAGCGGCGCTGACCGAGCATTTTGCCGCGCAGGAGGGGCAGAAGCCGGCGGCGTGAGGGGGGTGATGGCCTCGTATCCTTGGCGAAGGCCATCGCCTTCGCCACGCACCGCCCTCTCATCCCATCCGGACGGGCCCCCAAAGGGCCCGGCCAGCGCCCGCCCCGCCCCTGGCGGGCGCTTCTCGCCCGCCAGGTCGGGCGCTGGCCTCCCTCGGTCTCGTGCGGCCAGCGGCTCTCGGTGAACGGTCCCGCACGGGCGGGGCGAGGCAGTGCCTCGCCTGTTTCCGCCCGAACCAACCGTGCCTGAAAAACAGAAAAAAGGCCGCGGATCACCCCGCGGCCCCTCGCAACCAAATTCCGCAAACCTCAGGCGGCGCGCGAAACCAGCACGTCATCGACCTTCTTCGCGGCGCCGGCCTCGTCCACGCCCGACACGGCGGCGACTTCGCGGGTCAGCCGTTCCAGCGCCGCCTCATACAGCTGGCGCTCCGAATAGGACTGCTCGCGCTGATCGTCGGTGCGGTGCAGGTCGCGGACCACCTCGGCAATCGCCATCAGGTCGCCCGAGTTGATCTTCTGTTCATATTCCTGCGCCCGGCGCGACCACATCGCGCGTTTGACCTTGGCCTTGCCCTTCAGCGTTTCCAGCGCCCGCGTCACCACGTCGGGGGTCGAGAGCGAGCGCATCCCGATCTCGGTCGCCTTGTGGGTCGGCACGCGCAGGGTCATCTTGTCCTTTTCGAACGAGATGACGAACAGTTCCAGCGTCAGGCCGGCGATCTCCTGCTCTTCGATCAACATGATCTTGCCAACGCCATGCGCCGGGTAGACGACGAAGTCGTTGGGGCGGAAATCGGATTTCTTGGTCTTGGTCATTCAGTCGTTTCCTTGCACGGCATCCCGCCTCAACACCACGAAGTTTCACTGCGGCACCATGACGGCCACCCCGATCAACTTCATTTTGGCGCTGAGAAACCACCTCACGGGCGAGCGGCGCCGCGGATGGTGTCAGGTATCCAGGTCCATTGTGACGGAAATATAGCAGAAAATTCCGCTATTTCAAAGTGGCGCGGAAAATCAGGTTACACAGAGTTGACCGCGGGCAGGAGTGTGTGGAATCTCAAGCCCCTGCAGGGCGAAGGCCGGATACCTGTCTGCGCCGAACTTATGCTGGCCTTGGCGACTCGGCGCGAATCGGCGGGCCTCAGTCGCCCTGACCGGGGGCTTCGCTGAAGTATTTCTCCAGCTTTCCGCTCTCGCCATCGCGCTCGGCCGCCTCGGGCAGCGGGTCGCGCTTCTGGGTGATCACCGGCCACATCTCGGAATATTTCCGGTTGAACTCCACCCACTTGTCCATGTCCGGCTCGGTATCCGGGCGGATGGCATCGGCGGGGCATTCAGGTTCGCACACACCGCAGTCGATGCATTCGTCGGGGTGGATCACCAGCGTGTTCTCCCCCTCGTAGAAGCAGTCCACCGGACAGACCTCGACGCAGTCGGTGTATTTGCAGGCGATGCAGTTGTCGGTGACGACATAGGTCATGGCGGGCCTTCACGAAGCTCTGGCTTTTCAGGGGTGTTATCCCTCGCCGGGGCAGGGATCAAGCGCGTCCCTGCAGGAAAGACGGGCGCTGCGGCGTTCGGGCACGGATCAGGACGCGTGTTCCGGGCCTTGGGGCTGGGGCGGCACAGGCGTTTCCGGCGGCGCGTCGAGGTCTTGGTAGAGCGCGGCGGCTTCGGCGGGCGGGCCGCGGCGGGTGCCGCAGGCGAGGATCCGCAGCAGCCGCACCCTGGGCCCCAGTGGCAGGGTCAGGGTGTCCCCCGCCCCCACCGGGTGCGCCGGGCGCTGCACCCGCTGGCCGTTGACGCGGACATGCCCCGCCTCGATCAGCGCAGCCGCCGTGCCCCGGGTCTTCGCCACCCTTGCGAAGACCAGCCATTTGTCGAGACGGAGCGTCAGCCGCGTCTCTGGCAAGGGTTACTTCCGGTCGCGCAGGGCTGCCAGAATGGCGAAGGGGTTGTCCGGGTCGATCTTCTGCTCCTTGGGCGGGCGCGCCTCATAGCTGCGGGGGCGGTCCTCCTCGCGGCTGCGCGGCTTGCCGCCCTTGTCGCCGTATTTGCCCGCGGGCTTGCCGCCGGGCTTGCCGCCGTGGCGATCCTCGCGCGGCTTGCCCTCGCCGCGGGGGCGGTCGCCCTGAGACCAGTCGCCCTGAGGCCGATCCCCTTGCGGGCGGTCGCCCTGGGGCCGGGGCTCGCGCTTCTCGCGCGGCGCGCGTTCGCCGCCGGGGGCGGCGCCCGGAGCGGCAGCCTCGCGGCGCTGGCCTTGCGGGGCGGCACCGTCACGGCGCGGCCCCCGCTCGCCCCGCGGCTCGCCGCGGTTGCCGCGCGGACGCGGCGCCCAGACGAAGGTGTAGTAGGTTTCCAGCTCGGCGACCAGAGCAGCCGATTCGCCCTCGGGGATCGGGTTCGCGGTGGGTTCGGCAGGTGCCTCGGCCGAGGCTTCCGGCGCGGCGACCGCTTCGGGAGCAGGCTCTGCAACCGGCTCGGCCACAGGCTCTGACCCCAGTTCTTCCGCGGCGGCCCGGGCAGCCTCGGGTGAGGTCATCATCCCCGCCTCGGCACCGGACTCCGTGCCAGGCTGGGGCGCCTCGGCAGGAGCCGCCTCAGGAGCGGCTTCGGCCACAGGCTCTGCAGCGGCCGGAGCCTCCGCCTTCGCGTCAACCTTCGCCTCGGGTTTCCCCTTCTCGCGCTCGGCCTTTTCGCCCTTGTAGCCCAGACCGCCCATCAGGTCGGCGAACTGTTCAAGCGTCATGCCGGTGATCGACAGCATGTCGGCCGTTGCCTCAAAGCCGGCGCGGCTGTCCTTGGCGCGCAGCAGGTCCGCGAGCCGTTCCAGCATGTCGATGCGGATCGCGCGGGTGCCGGCGGGGTGGTAGCCCGACAGGGTGTAATAGGTCTTCGGCACGTCGGGAATGTTCGGGATCGTCACCAGCCCGGGGGGCGGGCTTTGCGGAAATTCGTCAAGGTTGTTGGCGAGGCTCCACAGCACCAGCCGCAGCCGGGTCGGGGCCGGTTTCAGCAAGGCCTGCTGGAAGATCGTGTACTGGCCAAAGCGCACGCCGTGCTTGCGCAGGGCGGAGCGGGCTTCCTGATCCAGCTCCTTCACCTCGCCCGCCACGGTCTCGCGCGGGATCACCCCCAGCTGCTCCACCAGACGGAAGGCAAAGCCGCGGGCCAGCCCGGTCAGCGTTTCATCGCGGCTCATCGCCAGCAGCGGGTCGAACAGGGTGCTGGTCTTGCGGTCGATGAAGTGCTGGAGGCGGCGCTTGACCTTCTCGGCCACGTCGGTGCCGGCTTCGTCATCCACGAAGGCCTCGACCCCGGGCTTGAGCACATCGGCGCCCTTGACCAGCTTGCCCACCGCGGTGCTGCCCCACATCAGGCCGCCCTGTTCGGTGAAATCCAGCTCGGTATCGGGCGCGTTGTAGAACCGGTCGGCCCGCAGGCTGAACTCGGGGCGCAGCGATTCATAGGCCGCCTGCCGCAGCGTGCGCGCCGCATCGGGGGACGAGCTTGCGTCCTGCTGGAAGCGGAAACCTTCGAGACGGCCGGCGAACTCGCCCTCGACCGTCACTTCGCCCTTGTCGTTAACCTCGGCCACAAGGCTCTCCTTCTGCTTGAGCCGCCGCAGCAATACGCTGGTGCGCCGGTCCACGAAACGCTGGGTCAGGGCACCGTGCAGCGCATCCGACAGGCGGTCTTCTACCGCGCGCGTCTCGCCGCGCCAATGGCTTTCGTCGGAAACCCAGCCTTTGCGCTGCGCGATGTAGGTCCAGGTGCGGATAAACGCCAATCGTTTGGACAAAGCGTCGATATCGCCCTCGGTCCGGTCGATGCGCTTGATCTGGGTGGCGAGCCAGTCGTTGGAGACATGGCCATCGTCGCGCAGGAAGCCGAAGATCCGGGTCAGCAGCGTGGCATGTTCGGCGCCCGAGATGCCGCGGAAGTCGGGGATTCGGCAGACGTCCCAGAGCAGTTTCACGTCCTTGGGGCCGGTGACTCGGCCCCGGACCTCTCCGGCCTCGATCAGGCTTTTCAGCGCCAGCACGTCATCGGATTCGCGGGCGCGGGTCAGCCATTCGTCAGAGGTGGGCGCCTCGAGCGAGGCGATCAGCTTTTCGACGGTGCCGAACTCCAGCGCCGAGTTGCGCCAGCTGAGGCGCTTGATCGGGGCGAAGCGGTGGTTTTCGAGGGCATCGACAAGGTCTTCGTCGAAGGGGGAAGCCTCGCCCGTCACCCCGAAGGTGCCGGCCTGCGTGTGGCGGCCGGCGCGGCCGGCGATCTGGCCAAGTTCATGCGGGAACAGGTGCCGCATCCGGCGGCCGTCGAACTTGGCGGTGGCGGAGAAGGCGACATGGCCGATGTCGAGGTTGAGCCCCATGCCGATGGCATCGGTGGCGACGAGGAAATCCACGTCGCCATTCTGGTAAAGCGCCACCTGCGCGTTGCGGGTGCGGGGACTGAGCGCGCCCATCACCACCGCGCAGCCGCCCTTCTGGCGGCGGATCAGCTCCGCGATGGCATAGACATTTTCAACCGAAAAGCCGACGATGGCGCTGCGCGGAGGCATCCGGCTTATCTTTTTCGAACCTGTATAGGTCAGCGTCGAAAACCGCTCGCGCCCGACGAACTGCACCCGCGGCACCAGTGCGGCAATCGCACCGCGCATGGTGTGGCTGCCGAGGAACATCGTCTCCAGCAGCCCGCGAGACCGCAGAAGCCGGTCGGTGAAGACATGCCCCCTCTCCGGGTCCGCGCAGAGCTGGATCTCGTCGATCGCCACGAAATCGGCGCCGATCCCCTCGGGCATCGCCTCCACCGTGCAGACCCAATATTGGGTCCGCTCGGGCACGATCCGCTCTTCGCCGGTGATCAGCGCCACCACCGAGGGGCCGCGCTTTTCCACCACGCGGTCATAGACCTCGCGTGCCAGCAGGCGCAAAGGCAGGCCGATGACCCCCGTGCGGTGCGCCAGCATCCGCTCGATGGCATAATGGGTCTTGCCAGTATTTGTCGGCCCGAGGACCGCCGTGATCCTCGTCTCGCTCGCCATGATCCGAAGGCTCCTAGAGTTCCGTGCCCCCGGTGGCCTGGTCAAGCCGGGTCAGTGCCTCGTTGAGTTCGGGCTGGTGCGGGTTGATCGCAAGGGCCGCGCGATAGGCCGCGGCTGCGTCCTCCTCGCGTTCGAGTTGTTCGAGAATCATGCCAAGCCCCGCCAGCGCGCCATAGTGCTGCGGGTTGAGGGCGAGGGTTTGCCGGATATCCTCCAGCGCCGGACCGAACTGGCCGGCGACGAAGAAGGCCGTCGCGCGCAGGTTCCAGCCCTCGGCGAACTCCGGCGCATGGTCGGTCAGCGCCGTCAGATGCTCCAGCGCGGCCAGCGGATCGCCCGCCTCCAGCGCCTCTTGCCCACGTTGCAGCAGCAGATCCATGGATGCAGAGCCGGATTTCGACCATTCGCGCAGCAGGTCGGCTTCGACGCGCTGCCAATCCTCGGTCGCGGGATCGGCCAGCTCGCGCAGCAGCTGGTCGGTGCCCACGTCTTGCGCAGCCACAGGACCCGCCAGAAGCAGGGCCAGTCCTGCCGTCACGGCATATTTGTGTAAGGCTGTCAAAATACGCATAACATGATCAAGTGTAACGCATGCGCCGGGGAATGCGAGAGCCCGGCCATCACTTTTGGAGGATACCGATGAGCGAGACCATCACCGCGGCCGTGGCAGCGCTGAATGACCGGCTGTCTGACGGCTTTGCCGGGATTGCCAAGTTCGTGATAGAGGGCGAAGGCTCGATCATCATCGACGGCAATGGCGCGCGCGCCGGCGACGACGATGCCGATGTGACGCTGACCGCGTCGAGCGAGACCTTCCAGGGCATCCTGTCCGGCGACACCAACCCTACCGCGGCCTTCATGACCGGCAAGCTGGCCGTGGATGGCAACATGGGCATGGCGATGCAACTGGGCGCGCTGCTGTCCTGATGGAGGCGGGCCCTGCCCCCTTTTACGACGACATTGCCGATGCCCCCGCCGGGGGCATCGCGTTGTGGCGGACCTGCAGCGATGGGGTACGGGTGCGGGTGGCTCTCTGGCCTTGCGAGGGCGCGAAGGGCACGGTGCTGCTGTTCCCCGGCCGCACGGAATATATCGAGAAATACGGGCCCGCGGCGGGCGAGCTGGCCGCGCGCGGCTATGCCATGGCCTGCATCGACTGGCGCGGGCAAGGGCTGGCCGACCGGCCGCTGCCGGACCCCGCGCGCGGGCATGTCGGGCAGTTTGCCGAGTATCAGCTGGATGTGGCTGAACTGGTGGCGGCCGCGCGCGGGGCGGGCCTGCCCGAACCCTTCCACCTGATCGCGCATTCGATGGGCGGCAGCATCGGCCTGCGCGCCTTGCATGAAGGGCTGCCGGTGCGGTCCGCCGTGTTCTCGGCGCCGATGTGGGGGATCAAGATCCATCCGGCGGCGCGGCCGCTGGCCTGGGCCGTCGGCTCTGGCGCAAGGATGGCGGGGCGCGGGCATCTTTATGCGCCGACGACCGGCCCGGTGACCTATGTGCTTGCGTCAGAGGCCCCCGGCAATGTGCTGACCACCGATCCCGCAATGTATGCCTTCATGCAGCGCCAGCTCAGCGCGCATCCGGACCTGGCGCTTGGCGGGCCGACGGTGCACTGGCTGCTGGAGGCGCTGCGCGAGACGCGGGCGCTGGCGGCGATGACGCCTCCCGCCCTGCCCTGCCTGTGCTTCATGGGCGGCAATGAGCGGGTGGTCGATACCGGCCGCATCCGCAGCATCATGGCGCGCTGGCCCGGCGGGAGGCTGGAGGTGATCCCCGGCGCCGAGCATGAGGTGATGATGGAGGCGCCGGCCACGCGCCGCCGCTTCTACGACAGCGCGGCCGAACTGTTCGACCGGCACGCCTAGCCGTCAGATCGTGATCTGGGTGAAGCTCTCGCGCAGCGCCACCGACCAGGCCTCGCTCATTTCCTTGAACTGCGGGTCGCCCGCCTCGATCCGGCGGCGCGAGGTGACGCGGCAGGCATCCTTTTCGATCACCGCAAGGTCCAGCGGCATCCCGACCGACAGGTTCGACCGCAAGGTCGAATCCATCGACAGCAGCACCGCCTTCTGCGCCTCGGTGATCGAGGTGGCGGGCTTCACCACCCGGTCGAGGATCGGCTTGCCATACTTGTGCTCGCCGATCTGCAGGAAGGGCGTGTCATCGGTCGCCTCGATGAAATTGCCTTCCGGGTAGATCAGGAACATCCGCATGGCCCCGCCCGCCCGCTGCCCGGCGACGATCATGCTGGCCGAGGTACTGACCTTGGCCGCCGTCATCTTCTCGTCGATGTCCTGCCGGACCGAGGCGAGGGTATTGCCGATGATCTCGGCCACCTTCAGCATCGTCGGCGCCAGCATGATTGAACTGCCAGCATCGGCATCGGGCTCGTCGATCGCCTCGCGCAGGCGGGCGATGGTGGTCTGGGTCACGGACAGGCTGCCGGCGGTCAGGATCGCGATCACCCGTTCGCCGGGTTCCTCGAAGATGAACATCTTCCGGTAGGTCGCGATGTTGTCGAGCCCGGCATTGGTCCGGGTGTCGGACAGCAGCACCATGCCTTCGTTCAACAGAAGGCCCACGCAATAGGTCATCTCAATGCCTCGAAAATCCGTCTCCGGGAATATCCCGGTCTGCCCCGCCGTCGGCTGACCCTATTGCTGCACGGCCTCGACCGCAACCGTGACATCCAGCGATTCGGCGACGCGGCCATGCGCCACACCCCGGATCGGGGCGGCGTCGCCCGCGTCGAAGCCGGAACCGAGGCGGATGTAGCGCGCATCGGGGCAGGTGGCGTTGGAGGCATCGAAGCCGACCCAGCCCAGCCGGTCGATCCACACCTCGGCCCAGGCGTGCGAGGCCTCGTTGGGCGTGCCCTCGGCCCCCGCATGCAGGTAGCCCGAGACATAGCGCGCCGGCATGTCGAGGAAGCGGGCGCAGGCAATGATCGCGTGGGTGTGGTCCT